>JAEEGJ010003201.1_pt1 | contig 65712 bp, 52 predicted proteins | sample 8958761 | NCBI WGS metagenome assembly JAEEGJ01 (sample SAMN16246546, study PRJNA631951) | gut metagenome | biome: gut microbiome; feature: rumen; material: RS-attached | host: Bos | place: Iran: Karaj | collected 2018-10 | reverse complement strand
TGGGCAACTATCTTACTGCCTTTATATACGATACGCATGGTCCCTAACTTTGCATCAGCCAGTATCTGTTTTTGCCTGTCTGTCAGGGATGTGCGTACGGATATGCGTTTTGACCTGCCATCTATGATAACAGGGAACTCGATGTGATCATCCCTGATCCTGAAATTCTGGTTATTGATATAGCAACAGGGCCGTCTTAGTACAGGGACGGATGGATCCTTTTCCCTGATGGCAGAACCTTGTTTTTCGAGTTTCTTATTTTTGGCAGAAACCTTGTGGCAATCCTTCTCATATTTCCTGATGATGGACTTTGCATCGCGGATGCACTGGTTTGTCAGAGCAGAGGGAAGGTCTGCAGCCACATCAGCAGTTGTATATCTGCTGATAGGCTCAACATTTAGAGCAACAGAAACAAGACTGTTAACGGTCTTTATGTACTCGTTCATAGTCTGGGTGATATAGTCCTTTTGCTTTTTAGTCATGTGGAGTTTTAATGTTTCTGATAGCTGCATATGTTTGTCACCTCAAACATATTATAGCAAACATGCATTCGATTAGCAATATAAAGTGGGAAAGATCACGCTCTCATCCCACGGTTAAAACCGTGGGCTTTCTCGCTTAATAATTGTTGTAAAAACAGATTGATTGTTCAGGCATAAGCTTGTAAAATTTTTGGGGGTAAGCAGAAAATTAGCAGATCTTAAGGATTTATCATGGAAAGAAACATATTTACTTTTTTGATCCTGAATATGAAACCATCTCTCACTGGAACAGAATGGATGACTGGACACTTTATGTTGTGAGAGATCCTGATAAAAAGATGTATGATCATTTTCAGGAAGTGTTAAACAAGGCATTAATAGATATTATAAGGGAATGATGCTTTGTATGTATTCAGGCATTGACTATAATAAGATCTTTCGTTTGGATCATAACAACGGAGCCAGTGAGATATGCAAGAGTGTATGGAAAGCAAGAAGATGTTTCAGGAATTTGAACCCGGACAGGTGCAGATGCTTGATCCATATTGTGTAAATGCTTTTGAAAAAGAAAAGGAATATTTAAAGAAGATCGATATCGAGCGTCTGCTGGCGGGATTTTATGAAAATGCCGGGATCGCCTCACCAAAGATTCGTTATAAAGGGTGGGAGGATTCTTTGATCGGAGGTCATACTCTGGGACATTTTCTTACGGCTGTTTCCCAGGCTTATGTCAATGAAGCCGGCAAAGAAGATAAGGATCTGTTTCTTTATAAAGTGACAGATATAGTTGATGCTCTCTCAAAATGTCAGAAAAACACAAAGGGAAAACCGGGATTTGTATTCGGAGCCACTCTGACTGATCCTGAAAATGTTGAGCTTCAGTTCGATATGGTCGAGCATAACAGAACCGATATTTTCAAAGAAGCATGGGTGCCCTGGTACACAATGCATAAGATCCTTGACGGACTGATAAATGCTTACCGCCTTACAGGATATGATGAGGCGTTAAGAGTTGCTGCCAACCTTGGCGACTGGGTTTATGAGCGCACATCCAAATGGTCAGAAAAGACACATAAGACTGTGCTTTCCATTGAATACGGCGGAATGAACGATGTGCTTTACGATCTGTATTCGTATACAGGAAGAGAAGAGCACCTGATCGCTGCACATCTTTTTGACGAGGAAAATCTGTTTAAAAAAGTAGCTTCGGGTGAGAAAAACGCATTAAGCGATCTTCATGCGAATACAACGATCCCGAAGTTTTTAGGGGCACTTAACCGCTACCTGACGACCGGTGATAAAGCTTATCTTGATTACGCAGTAGAATTCTGGGATATGGTAGTAACCCATCACACTTATGCGACCGGAGGAAACAGTGAATGGGAGCATTTTGGCAAGGATGATGTTCTTGACGCAAAACGTACCAACTGCAATAACGAGACCTGCAACACCTACAACATGCTGAAAATGACGCGAAAGCTTTTTATGATCACGGGCGATAAGAAGTATGCTGATTATTATGAGAATACTTTTGTAAACGCTATCCTTTCTTCGCAGAATCCGTTAACGGGAATGACTATGTATTTTCAGCCCATGGCCAGCGGATATTTTAAGGTCTACAGCACTGAGTTTACCAAATTCTGGTGCTGTACGGGCAGCGGGATGGAAAATTTCACGAAGCTTGGCGACAGCATATATTTCAAAGATGAAAACTCGATCACGGTAAATATGTTCTTTTCTTCTGAAGCATATCATCCTGAACTTGGAATAAAACTGATCCAGGAATCAGATATACCCCAAAAAGATACGGTTCGCTTTACAGTGCGTCTTTTGAATGGTGCATCCAGACATGCAAAGATACGTATAAGGATCCCTGACTGGGCTTACGATCATTCGATATTGTCAGAGAATAAAAGAGTTACGACTAAAGACGGATATTTATGCCTGGATGGAGAATGGACAGACAAAGAGAGTTTTTCATATGTTTTAAGATCAAGGGTTATCGCAAAAAGTTTGCCTGACTGCAGCAATGTGTTTGCGTTCTCTTACGGACCCGTTCTTTTATCCGCGGATCTGGGATGTGAAAACATGACAGATTCATCAACGGGTGTCGACGTGACTATCCCGGCAGATAAGATCGCAGGAAAAGAAGTGCTAAAAGTGACAGACACAAATGTCACTGGATTTATCAGGGAAATAGATTCGCACATGAAGCGAAACGGTGAAAGCCTTTCGTTTGATCTGAAAGGAGTCGATCGTGATCTGACCTTCAGTCCTCATTACAAAAAGACACGTGAAAGATACGGTATTTACTGGTATTTTGAGTGAACAGTGGGAATACAAAAAATCTTCTGTTACACATGACATGTTAAATTGATAAATCATAAAAAGTATACGTGGCAGGAAATACCACAAACAATCCATCTAACGGAGTATATGTGGTCCAGAGTGGTGACAGCCTCTGGAAGATAGCAAACCGTAAACTCCATGTGAGTGTTGATTATCTTGTAAAAAGGAACAACATAGTTAACAGGAACAGGATAAGAACAGGACAGACTATCTACTATTGATAAAGAAGTGAATAAGATGTTGTTGAAACAGGCAAGGCAAAAACGCTTTGCCTGTTTTGTGGTGAGTGCATTTTATCTTGTGATCTTTTCAAGAAAGATCATGTTGTTTTCTTCATTGCAACCGTTTTCTTCAATGAATCTTTTAAAGCCGTCGCCGGAATCCAGACTTTTAAAGAACTCTATACAGGCATCGATATAGCCGATGATATCCATGAACTTATTCTGATTGATGTTGTACACATTAATATCGTTTTTTGGTCTTATCCATGTATACAGAAGACCTTTCTTTGCCATGCCTTTTGGATCGTTAGCATATCCGTTGCATACGATTTCAAAGGCCACATAATCTCCGGCCGTGTTATGGGAGGATGAAAAGAAAGCAAGTTCACAGTTTAGAAACTGCCCCGTCCAGCGGATCTTTCTCTTCAAGGTCTTAAACGATTCCCTGTTTGAGTAGTAACGACTGATCTCAAAGCATACGGCATCAAAAACATCCTTGGGTGCAATATAGGAAGAAGGATTGTTTAATACACTGTTTTCATCCCAGTTCCATTCAAAGTTCTTTTCCAGTTTTTCTATCGTTATGTGCTTCATCAGATCACCTGTAAAACAATTCAGTCTTTAACTTCATTCTTGTTTTTAAGCCTTTTTACCCATATGGGATTTTCACTGTCGAATATTTCTTTCTGCTCAGGCGTTAGTTTATCGGGATAGTCATTCATAAGATCAAATACGGTCTCTTTATCGAATGAAAACTTATGCTCAGAACCGGTCTCTTTAAGCCACCATACGGTATCGCTTTTTTTCTTTTTGTAGAAATAGCGGTCCCCGCCGGAAGTAAACATTCTTTCCTGGTCTTCACGTGCGATCCTTTCGCGTTCAAGAGCTTCTTCCTTCTTGCGCCTTTCCCTGTCGATGGCCATCTTTTCAAAAAATAAAGCTTCTTTTTCTTCAAGAGCATAATAAGTATCGATGTAGTCATATGCAGACCCTATATGGTATTCTTCAGCCTCAACAAGATAGTATTCACCAAGTGCGTTTTTGTAAACGGACCTTGTTTTCATGTTATAACCTTCATCAACGTCAATGCAGAACTGAAACTCTATCTTTCCGTTTGTCGAATTAACTTTCTTCATATACATTACCTCATATGCGCATCCGCTAAGATAATTTAATCAGAAATAATATCTATTTTCAATGCCGTTATAATAAGATGGGAAATGGTAATATGCACATTGTATCGTTTAGCAATAGAAATTGAAGGGTTATGTTTGGATACACTTTGAATACATGTTGGATACACTATATAATGACGATCTGTGAGTCCGCTATTTTACTGGTTTTTTGAGGGGCGAACATCGTTCAAAACCCCCGCTCGCTACTAACTGAATTGTCCGCAAACCTTCCCAAATAGAGGGTTTGCGGATTTCTTGTTATTCAGAGAATCCGGAATTTTGGGTATTTTTTGGGTACTCGGAATCTCAAGCCACAGTTTTTTCACCAATAACCAAGTTTGTGTTCCACAATACGGTGTCTTCTCAACAATAAAAATTTGTTTACAAATCCATAAAAATATAGGATTTGCATTTTTTGTTTTGCAAAGGAATTTTATCGACCAGTATACAGTTTTGTTACATGTAAATGATACAATTTAAACGTATATGTATAAATATGTTCAAGGGTAGGGATTACCCTTTGTAACAATCCAGATGAGGAGTCATATAAGCGATCATGGATTATAAAGCATTCTTACAGAATTTCAAACGTGTTGCCTGTGTCATGTCAGTTAATCTTAAAGAAGAGGGAGATGACAGGTATTTGATCGTTGATGCAAATGATGCATATAAGCAGACTGTTGTAGATAAGATTGAAAATTTTGTTACAAACGTATCATATACAAGGTATATACCGAAGGCCGCAAATTTTGAAGCGTTGTGTGACAGCTGCGTTTTAAATGAAAGACCTATCCATACATATTTTGATATTGAGTTGTATAACGCCTGGATGGAGGTGTTTCTGACACCGCTTGACTCGGATGATCCAGATAAAGGCATGCTCTTATTCTCATATGAGATGAATCCTAAGGCTGATATCGATAAACTTGCTGATATCTCATCTCAGACAGCGACAAATGTTATAAAAACCTGTTTAAGACTTAGAGAGAATGATGATTTCCAAAAAGCAATGAATCTGGTGATCGCAGATATCCGTGAACAATGCGGAGCAAAGAGATGCAGTATCCTTCTTACAGATTTTGAAAAGAGACAGTATTCACTTTTGTGCGAGGATTATGGCAATGATCCTACACAGGTTCCGTTATCGGCATATCTGACTGAAGAGTTTTATAAGGTCATTGAAACATGGCCTAGACTGATGAATAAGAGTAACTGCTTCATAATCACTAATAAAAAAGATATGGATGAAGCACATAAGATCGCACCGGAATGGATCGATTCTTTAAGAGGTGATGGTGTAAGGAGTATTGTTGTTTTTCCTTTACGCTCAAACAATAAGACTATCGGTTATATATGGGCAGGCAATTTTAATCCGGCGGATACTCTTATGATTAAGGAGACATTAAGCCTTACTGCTTTCATTTTATCTGCCGAGATCGCAAACGAACAGAATATTACCAAGATGAAGATAATGAGTACAACTGATCTTCTGACAGGAGTTCTCAATCGTAATGCGATGAATAACAGAATCAGTGATGATCTTACAGGAAAGTCAAAGATAACTGAACCGTTTGGTGTATTCTTTATAGATGTAAATGGTCTAAAGAGTGTTAATGATACCAAAGGCCATCTTGCAGGCGATAATCTGCTCAAGGACGTGGCATATACGCTTAAGGAACTCGAAGGAAATACTGAGATATACCGTATCGGTGGTGATGAGTTCATGATCATTGCCAAAGAAACATCTAAAGAAGAATTCGATAAGATGAAAGAGAACCTTTTAGATAATTCAGAACGCCAGGACAGAGCGCATTTCGCTGTCGGAAGCTGCCACAGGGAAGAAGCTGTTGATATTCTGAAAGCCATGCAGAAAGCAGACGCCAGAATGTATAAGAGCAAGGCTGAGTATTACTCAAGGCATCCGGAATACGAATGGCATAGCAGACCGGCGTAAAAGCTGTTCAGATGTCAAATAAGATTAGTCAGCATATAAGACTGTACATAGAAAAGATGTGCAGTCTTATTTTAGTTATAAATATTTTGAAAACAAACGTTTAAATTAAATACACGCGAGTTTTTCTTTGGTATAATTAGTTCTGTATGACAGGGATATATGGATGATCCCTCATATATAGTAAACAGTTATTGCACCGAAAGAAACCTAAGGGGAGATTTATGGCTATATGGAATCCCTGGCACGGGTGCCATAAAATTAGTCCTGGATGTTTGAACTGTTACGTATACAGAAGGGATGAGAGCATAGGAAAAGACGCATCAGTTGTAACAAAGACAGGAGACTATGATCTGCCTCTTAAAAAGAACAGACAGGGTGAATACAAGCTTAAAAGCGATGACGGAATAGTATTTGCATGCATGACTTCGGATTTTTTTCTTGACACAGCTGATGGATGGAGAGAAAGCTGCTGGGATATGATAAGACAAAGAAAAGATCTTGAGTTTCATATCATAACGAAAAGAATAGATCGATTTAATGAATGCATACCATCTGACTGGAAGGACGGATGGGATAATGTAACTATCTGTTCCACATGCGAGGATCAGGAAAGAGCAGATTACAGACTGCCGATATTTTTGTCACTGCCAATAAAACATAGGGAGATCATATCGGAACCGATGCTTACTGATCTGGATATAGAGAAATATCTGGAGACGGGTCTGATAGAGCATGTGACTTGCGGCGGTGAATCGGGACCAAATGCCAGACCTTGCGATTTCAGGTGGATCATGAATGTACGTGAACAGTGTATACGTCAGAAAATTCCTTTTTCCTTTAAACAGACAGGAGCAGTGTTCGTAAAAGACGGAAAGACATATCATATAGAACGTAAAAACCAGATGTCACAGGCACGAAAGTCAGGGGGCAGTTATACTCCCTGAGAGGTATGAGAGGAGGATTTATATGGGAAGAATAAATTTTGGGGCAAAACCGTTAATGCTGCCGCAACCGGTACTTATAATCGGTACCTATGATGAGAATGGTGTCCCGAATGCCATGAATGCCGCATGGGGTATCACAACAGACTATAAAGAGATCACTATCAGCATGTCGGAGCATAAGACAACGAAAAACTTTGAGAAAAGAAAAGCATTTACAGTCAGCATGGCAACTGAGGAGTTTATGAAGGCATGTGATTATGTGGGGATTGTATCAGCCAATGATGTGCCTGATAAGTTTTCAAAAGCGGGATTTCATGCTACAAAGAGTGAATTTGTGGATGCACCGTTAATTGACGAACTGCCTATGGCTCTGGAATGCAGAGTAAAAAGTTTTACTGACGGCATTCTTATCGGCGAGATCGTGAATGTAAGTGCTGATGAGAATGTTATAACTGATGGAAACATAGATCCAAAGAAGCTTCGACCGATCATCTTCGATCCATGCAATAACGCATATTGGGGATTTGGTGATAAGGCAGGCAATGCATTTAGCGACGGGGCTCAGTTGAAATGATGGAATGGATAAAGATAGATGATAATACATATCTGTATGAGGATGGGGGAGTAAGGTTCTTCCTTCTTATCGGAAATGAGTATGCTCTGTTAATAGACAGCGGGATGCAGGTTAAGAATGCAAAGGAACTTGCTTCTCAGGTAACTGATAAAGAAATAAAACTGTTCAATACACATACAGATCCTGATCATATCGGAAGCAATGAAGAATTTGATGAAATACTTATGAATCCGGCGGAACTGGTCAACTACAGCAAACCGTATTCATCAGTAAGCATTATTCCGGTATACGACGGGGATGTTATAGATTTGGGAGAAAGGAAACTGCTCGCAATCGCATTACCCGGACATACACCCGGAAGTACAGCGCTTCTTGATAAAAACAGCGGAATGCTGTTTAGCGGAGATCCTATACAGGACGGCAGGATATTCATGTTCGGACCTATGAGAGATCTTAGTTCTTATATTCTGAGCCTTAAGAGACTGCTTGAGTTTAAGGAAGACATAAAGGATATATATCCTTGTCATGGAACATATCCACTTGATATTTCCATTGTAGATAAGCTGATAGACGGTGCGCGAAGAGTAGAAAAAGGCGAGGTAAGCTCTAAACAGGTGGAGCTTTTCGGTAATACGATAAATGCATATGATATCGGAGTTGCCACACTGCTGTGTGAATGAAAATAAACTGACTATTTGGGGATATATAATTAGAAGGGAAATCTATGGGTAAGAGGATAGTGTTTCTTGGTTCTTCCGTGACATATGGCTCAGCGGCAAATGGGATGTCATTTGCAGATATAATATGCGAAAAGAACGGATATGAGATGATAAAGGAAGCTGTTTCGGGAACCACTCTTGTTGATGAAGATGACAGTTCATATGTTTCGAGATTGAGAAAGATCGAGGCTGATAATGCGGATCTTTTCATCTGTCAGCTTTCTACAAATGATGCAACATATCATAATCCTCTGGGAACAGTCGGCGAAGAAAAGGATATAGATTCATTTGATGCAAATACAGTTGCGGGAGCAATAGAATATATAATCGCTTATGTGCGAAAAAGATGGAAATGCCCGATCGCGTTTTATACCGGTACAAGATATGAATCAGAACATTATGCAGATATGGTTGAATTGTTAAAAACCATCGCAGAAAAATGGGATATCAAATTGATCAACCTGTGGGATGAACCATCTTTTAATGCGGTAAGCAGTGATGACTATGAAAGATATATGAGAGATCCGATTCATCCTACGATTGAAGGATACAGACAGTGGTGGGCTCCGTTCATTGAGAGATGCATAAAGGATATGCTGATCTGAACATACACTTAGAAATACGATTATAAGGGAGAGTTGTTTTGGCTGAAATATATAAAAAGGGACTGATAATGGAAGGCGGTGCCATGCTCGGCATGTTTACATGCGGAGTCATAGATGTCTTTATGGAAAACGACATTGTATTTGACGGTGCCATAGGCATATCCGCGGGAGCGGTATTTGGATGCAATATTAAATCCAAGCAGATCGGAAGGGCAATCAGATACAACAAGAAGTATTGCAATGACAAGAGATACTGCAGTATGCGGTCACTGATCAAAACGGGTGATCTGTATGGGGAAGAGTTCTGTTATCATGAGCTTCCAGAGAAGCTTGATCCGTTTGACAGTGAGACTTTCAAGAATAATCCGATGGAATTCTATGTGGGAGCTACCGATGTTAAGACGGGGGAATGTCTCTATCATAAATGTTATGACGGTAAGGATGATGACATCAAGTGGATGCAGGCTTCAGCATCAATGCCAATGGTATCGAAGCCTGTTGCAATTGACGGGCATCTTTTGCTGGATGGAGGAATCTCGGATTCGGTCCCTTATGAATATATGGAGAATCTGGGATATAACCGCAATGTGATCATACTTACCAAACCGGACGGATACAGAAGGAAACGCGGACTCGAATCTCATATCGCAAGACTTGCGCTCAGAAAATATCCTGTCGCGGCCAATGCCATGTTTAACAGATGTGTAATGTATAATCGTCAGATGGAAGAGATTAAAGACAGAGAAAACAAAAATATCAGCTTTGTAATCCGACCTCCTCAGACACTTGGTATAAGCCGTACGGAAAATAATCCGGATGAACTGGAAAGAGTATACAGAATGGGACGAAACGAAGCAGAAAGAAGATTGCCGGATCTGCGGGCTTTTTTGGAAGGCTGATGATGACGAGAAAAAAGAGATAAAACGGTTTATTGACGGGGGAGATCATGAAATACTACAGAATACATACTTCTGATATCGCTTATATAACAAAGCAGCCGAGAGGAATATTCACTACTGTAGGAAAACTGGCGGATAACGGTATCCTTACGGATGAAGAAGTAAAAGAGTACTGGAAGAACAGAGAATATTTCGAAAAGGTTCTGCCGGTGCCGCCATATTATGAAAACAACAATCCTGACGGAGCCATAACGTGGTTTAAGAATTCCGATAAAGCAGATGATATCTGGAAGCAGATGGTGTTTTATCGCAAAATGTGCCAAAAATACGGAGTAAAGCTATATATATCAGAGTGTGATGAGATACCTGGTGAACTGATATATGAAGATGACTTTCAGATAGCGGTAAAGAACCAGGCTGAAAACAACAAAATTGCAACTAAGGAACTGTTTTATTCATAGTGCATGTAGCAGATTAGGTAGACACTGAGGAATATAATATCAATGCGAAAAATGCTCATTGTGGCGCATCTTTGCGGCTTTTATTGAATTGACAGAAAAAAGATGATATTATAAAGTTGTGTAATTGTGTACGTGCCAATTGGTGATGATATGTTAGAAAAACTTGAAGGAATAGATGTTGAACTGGGAATGTCATATTGTATGGATGACGAAGACTTCTACAGAGAGGTCTTGGAGGAGTATGTGACTGCTGATAAGACAGAGGAGTTAAAACACTTCTTTGAGTTGCAGGACTGGGACAGTTACAGGATCAGGATACATGCTGTAAAGAGCTCGTCCATGACAATAGGTGCATCGGATCTTTCAGCCAAGGCTCTCGAAATCGAGAGTGCCTGCAAGGCTCACGATGCGGAAACTATCATGCGCAGACATGAGGATTGTCTTAATGATTATCAGCGTGTTCTGGGTATCGTAAGGAACGCACTTGCGTAAGTTAGCGTATGAGAGATTTTTTCAGTGAAAAGGCTGACATCATAATTGTAGATGATGAGCCTCTCAACAGGAAAATAGCGTCCAGGATGTTACGCGGCAGGTTTGAGATCAGAGAAGCTGCTTCCGGAGAAGAAGCATTGCAGCTCGTTAGTGAGAAGAAACCTGACCTGATACTTCTTGATGTACATATGCCGGGGATGAACGGGCATGATGTCATCAACAGACTTAAAGCCGTTGATGATACGTTTGATATCCCCGTTGTTTTTGTGACTGCAGATGACGACAGGGAAACAGAGGCTAACGGTCTCATGGAGGGAGCTGATGACTTTATCACCAAACCCTTCAGGCAGGATATACTCATCCAGCGTATATCACGTATCATTGAGCTTCATTTTCTGCAGACCAACCTAAAGGAAGAAGTTGAAAGACAGACTGCCAAGGCTGAAGAGAGAAGCCGAAAGATCGAGCAGATGTCTTTGCAGACCATACATACTCTGGCCAATGCAATAGATGCAAAGGATCCATATACAAAGGGACATTCGTCAAGAGTCAGCCAGTATTCAGTCATGATGGCGGAAGCACTCGGCTGGGAGAAGGAAAAGGTAGAAAATCTAAGATATGCGGCTCTTTTGCATGACATAGGAAAGATAGGCGTACCTGACTCCATACTGAATAACCCGAAGAAACTGACGGATGCAGAGTACAATATAATCAAATCACATGCAACAATGGGCGGCGAGATCCTGAGAAATAAGATGATGGTCGAAGGTGCCGAAGACGTTGCACTGTGTCATCATGAAAAGTTTGACGGAAGCGGATATCCCAAAGGACTTGAGGGCGAAAATATATCTGAACAGGCAAGAATTGTTGCCATAGCAGATGCATTTGATGCCATGAGTTCAAAGCGCATATACAGAAGAGCATACAGCTCTGAACATATAAGAAATGAACTAGTTGAAGGAAAAGGAAAGCAGTTTGATCCGTATCTTGTTGATGTGTTCATTGGATTATGGGATCATGGACTTCTTGATGTGATACTCAAGAATGATCAGATAGAGAGTGATGACTCAATGGAAGCATCATCTGCGCTTTTGCAGGAGGTCATGGAGACCTTTGTGGCTCAAAACGGTGCTGATGATATTGATATAACAACAGGTATCATGAGCAGGACCACAGGAGAGACTGCGATAGCTCAGATCATGCAGGAAGAAAGCGGATGCTTTATCTTCTTTGATGTAGATAATCTTAAAAAGATCAATGATACTAACGGACATAAAGCCGGTGATAAAGTATTAAAGCTCATGGGAGATACTCTCATAGCAAATAATGAAAACAGCTTATGCTGCAGACTCGGCGGTGATGAATTCCTGTTCTTTATAAAGAACGTAACAAAAGATGCCGCAGAGGCCAAGGTCCAGAAGATCATCAATGAATTTGTAGAAAAGAAGAACGAGGATCCGGAGATAGCTGTTGCATCGCTTTCTGCAGGTATGGTAATGTGTGCTCCTTCAGATACTTATGCTGATACATATAACAAAGCAGATAAGGCTCTGTATCATGTAAAGCAGAACGGTAAGGATGGATACAGTTTCTATAACAGCGATTCCGAGTCCGCACGTAATGAGAGCATAGATATAAACAGACTCGTCAATGGTATAAAGAACAGCGGAAGCTATGAAGGCGCCATGGACGTAGAATACAGACAGTTCGCAAGACTGTATGAATATATAGTGAATCTTGAAAAGAGATATTCTCATCCGTTCAAGCTTGTTATGATCACGCTTGATTCAAATACTGATGAAATACCTCGTGTCGAGGATCTTGAGAAAGCCATGTTCTGTATGGAACAGTCAATTAGGCAGATGATAAGAAACGTTGACGTTGTTACAAGATACAGCAGACAGCAGTTCCTTGTAATACTTCTTGAGGCTGACGACGAGGGAGTTGGAATCGTACTTGACAGGATATTCAGAGGATATTATAAGATGAATGGAAGTACAGTATTTGCACCGTCGTATTCGATAGCAGATATGAATGAATAGGGAGTAATTATATGAGAGTGGGCATGGGATACGATGTACACAGGCTTACCGAAGGAAGAAAACTTATCATCGGTGGTGTGGACATTCCCTATGAAAAAGGTCTTTTGGGCCACTCGGATGCAGATGTGCTGTTGCATGCAATATCTGATTCATTGCTTGGAGCGGCCGCTTTGGGAGATATAGGAAAGCATTTCCCGGATAATGATCCGAAGTATAAGGGAGCCGATAGTTTAAAGCTTCTGGAGCAGGTCGGAAAGATGATAGATGATGAACGTTTCATCATTCAGAATATCGATGCAACAATAGTTGCTCAGGCACCTAAGATGCGTCCGTACATTGATCAGATGAGAGCTAATATTGCGGATGCACTTTCTATAGATATAGGACAGGTTAATGTAAAGGCAACTACCGAGGAAGGACTCGGTTTCACCGGTAGCGGTGAGGGAATATCGGCATATTCGATATGTATGCTGGAAAATCCTGCTGATTTTGCAACCATGGATATGTCAGATGCATGTCAAAGCTGCTGTGCTAACAGAAGCTAGAGAGGGAGAAGATTATGAAAATCTACAATACGCTGAATAAGAGAAAAGAGGAGTTCTTTCCGCAGAGTGTGGGACATGTTTCCATGTATGTATGCGGTCCTACAGTATACAATCTGATACATATCGGCAATGCGAGACCCATGATAGTATTTGATGCTTTCAGAAGATTCTTGGAATACAAGGGCCTTGATGTAAACTATGTTTCAAACTTTACGGATGTTGATGACAAGATCATTAAAAAAGCCATGGAAGAGGGCGTAGACCCGAGCGTTATATCCGAGAGATATATAGAGGAGTGCAAGAAGGACATGGAAGCACTCAATATCAAGCCGGCTACTGTTCATCCCAAGGCAACGGAAGAGATACCTGAGATGCTCGCCCTCATAGATGAGCTTGTTCTTAAGGATCACGCTTATGTGGCAAAGGACGGAACTGTATATTTCAGGACGAGATCTTTCAAGGAATACGGTAAATTATCACATAAAAACCTCGACGAGCTTGAAGGAGGAAACCGTGACCTTTTGGTTTCAGGTGAGGATCAGAAGGAAGATCCGCTTGATTTCGTATTATGGAAGCCTAAAAAGGATGGAGAACCTTACTGGGATAGCCTCTACTGCCAGGGAAGACCCGGATGGCATATAGAGTGCTCAGCAATGAGCAAGAAGTATCTTGGCACAACAATAGATATACATGCCGGAGGAGAGGATCTTATCTTCCCTCATCACGAAAATGAGATAGCACAGTCTGAGGCATGCAGCGGTGTTACATTTGCAAGATACTGGATGCACAATGCATTCCTTAATATCGATAATAAGAAGATGAGCAAGTCTGCAGGAAACTTCTTTACCGTAAGGGATATACTTCGCAGATATGAGCCTATGGTATTGAGATTCTTCATGCTCTCTGCTCATTACAGAAGTCCGCTCAATTTCTCTGATGAGCTGATGGATGCAGCAAAGAGTTCTCTTGACAGGATACGTACATGTGTTGACAAGCTCCAGCACGCGATTGATATGTCAGAGGGAAGCATGCTTGCAAGAAATGAATATCCGATCGTAGAAGGCATGACTCAGTTTAAGATGAACTTCGAGGAAGCAATGGGCGATGACAACAATACTGCCGATGCAATTTCTGCGATATTTGATCTTGTTAAGTATATCAATATCAATATGATAGAGATGTCTACAAAAGAAGGCTTCAAGAGAATGAAGGAGATGCTCATAATGCTGTGCGATATCCTTGGCCTCATAGTTGAGAAAAAGCCTGAGGTTCTCGATGAGGATGTAGAAAAGCTTATTGAGGAAAGACAGCAGGCAAGGAAGGATAAGAATTTTGCAAAGGCCGACGAAATCAGAAACAAGCTCCTTGAAATGGGTATAATACTTGAGGATACCAGAGAGGGCGTAACGTGGAAGAAAGCTTAAGTCTTCTTGAAAAAATAAAAAGAGATTTTGAGGTTAAAGAGGTGGATATCAATACGTATTCACCTCTTACGCTTGCTTTTATAGGTGACAGTATATATGACCTTGTGATAAGGACTGTCATTGTAGAGCAGGGTAACAGACAGCCACAGAGCCTGCATAAGAAAAAGTCAGCGATCGTAAAGGCACAGACACAGGCACTGTTTATTGAAGCTCTTGCGGATGAACTTGATGAACAAGAAGCTGATATATATCGAAGAGGACGCAACGCAAAGTCATATACTTCAGCTAAGAATGCATCCATAGGAGATTACAGAAAGGCAACCGGGTTTGAAGCCCTTATGGGATATCTGTATCTTACGGGAAGAGAAGACCGTATGCTATCACTTATAAAGAAAGCTATTGAACTGACAGGAACAGAGTTATATGGAAACAAAGATCAATGAAACACTCATAGAGGGACGTAATCCGGTCATAGAAGCTATCAGGGCGGGAAAACCGATAGATAAGCTCTATATCCTTGACGGATGCAATGACGGCCCGGTAATGAGCATTAAAAGGGAAGCAAAGAAGAAGGATATATTTGTTAAATATGTGGCTAAGGAGAGACTTGATCAGCTGTCTGAAACAGGTAAGCATCAGGGTGTGATCGCATATGCGGCTGCATATGAATACAGTGAGCTTGAGGATATTTTTGAGCTTGCTCAGAAAAAAGGCGAGGCACCTTTTGTTATCATATTGGACAATATAGAGGATCCTCACAACTTGGGGGCTGTTATAAGAACTGCCAATCTTGCCGGGGCTCATGGAGTGATCATACCAAAGAACAGGGCAGTGGGTCTGACATCGACAGTTGCAAGGACAAGTGCCGGTGCGATCAACTATACTCCTGTCGTAAGAGTTACAAATATCGTAAGAACAATAGAGGAACTGAAAAAACAGGGCATGTGGTTTGTGTGCGCCGATATGGACGGCACACTCATGTATGACCTTGATCTTAAAGGAAGCATAGGACTTGTTATAGGCAACGAGGGCGAGGGCGTTTCAAGACTTGTTAAGGAAAACTGCGATATGATTGCAGCTATTCCTATGAAAGGTGATATTGATTCACTCAATGCATCTGTCGCTGCAGGCGTTTTGGCATACGAGATAGTCAGACAGAGATTAGGCTGAGAAAAATGGACAGTAAATACAGTGAACTGACAGATGAAGAACTTATACTCAGGATGCGTGATGATGATCCGAAGGTAGTTGATATCATCATGGACAAGTATAAGGATATGGTTAGAAACAAAGCCAGATCCATGTATATCCTGGGAGCTGAGCCCGAAGACCTCATACAGGAGGGAATGATCGGGCTTTTTAAAGCAGTGAGAGATTATGATATTGGCAGGGATGCATCATTTTCGACGTTCGCAGCGTTGTGCATCAGCAGACAGATGTATAATGCGATTCAGGCCGCTGGAAGACAGAAACATACACCCTTAAATTCCTATGTTTCTCTTTATAGTGACAGGAATGATGATGAAAGCGGGAATGCAGCATTCATAGAAAGTGTTGCGAGTTCTATATCAGTCAATCCCGAGCAGATGGTCATAGATAAGGAAAATGTTGAGGCACTTGAAAGAGCAATAGAAGAAAACCTGAGCGACATGGAAAAGAAGGTGCTGGAGCTTTCCATGACCGGTATCGGATATGTTGAGATAGCACGGATACTGGGAGTAGATGAGAAATCTACAGACAATGCATTACAAAGGGCAAGAGGGAAGGTAAAGAAACTGATCTTCGGGAAAGACTAATCTTAAATTTTTATAAACTTGTTTCATATATATTGTAAAATGTAAATCTACAATATACACTAACAAAGGAGTTGGGGAGATATAGCGATAAAAAGCCACTATCTTCCCTGTTTTTTTGCAAAAATACACAATCGATTTATAAAAATCAACTTGACAAATAAAATAAATGATACTATAAATGAACATATGAATAAGCATTCATATTAAATGACATACTGATTTATAGAAGCAGGAGTATTTATGTCAAAATTTAGTGTAAAAAAACCATTTACTGTTCTGGTGGCAGTAATAGCAGCGATCACTCTCGGATTTGTCAGTCTGAGTAAACTGCAGCTTGATCTGTTACCGGAGATTTCTTTACCATATCTGATAGTTATAACGACTTACCCCGGTGCAAGTGCCGAGAAAGTCGAAGAAGAAGTCTGCAAGCCCATGGAAGATGCACTGGGCACAATCAACGGAGTTGAGAACATATACAGTATATGTAATGAGAACTACGGAATGGTAGAACTCGAATTCCAGGATGGTACAGATCTTGACAGTGCAATGGTCAAGGTCAGCAGTGCTCTTAATACGCTCGAATCATATCTGCCGGAAGACTGCGGAACGCCATCGATAATGGAGATCGGTACCAACCTCATGGCTAGCATTTATCTTGCAGTCAGCATGGAGGGGATGTCTGCTGAAGAACTGTCGCAGTTTGTAGAGGATAATGTAACACCGGCATTTGAAAGAAAAGACGGTGTTGCTTCTGTTACCGAGCTTGGACTTGTTGATAAGACTATTCAGGTGGAACTTGATAAGGATAAGGTTGATGTATTAAATGACAAGATCCTTGCATCAACAGATGATGCATTTGCTGAGGCCCTTGAGAAATTGGATGATGCAAAGCAACAGTTGGTAGATTCTGAAGAGAAACTTGGAAAGAGCAAGAATGATCTTGCTAAGAATCAAAAGAAGATTGAAGATGGCAAGCAGGATCTTGTTGATGGTCAAAAAGATCTTGAAGATGGCAAGAAAGAGCTTGCTGAGAATAAATCAAAACTGGCAGATAGCAAAGAGGAACTTGAGAAAGGCCAGAAAGAACTCGAAGATAAAAAGAAAGAAACCTATGATAAACTGGCTCAGGCAAGCGAAGCACTGAACCAGTTAAACGCATATAAGGCCAGGCTTACAGAACAGAATGCACAGTTGGCAGCATTGGAACAAGCTGCTGGGATGATTGATCCAACGACACTTGCTGCGGCTATTCCAGCGTTACAGGGTGCTGTAGCGGCGGTTAACACTGATACGGATACAACAACTCTCTCTGCTGATGAACTCTCAATGATTGCGGATCAGTTATCGCCATTAGGAATTACTACAGACAGCCTTGCAGGTAAGAGTGTTGCAGAGGCTCAAGATATCATTGCGGCGAAAATTACCGACATAATTGAATCAAAATCAAGCTACGAAAGCGAAATAGATGCCATGAAAGTGGAGATTGCTGTTACGGAGGGCATCATCAAGGGGTATGAGTCGCAGTTAGGTGGAACCACAGAGGCTGATATAGAGAAAGCAAAGATGGAAGCAGCTGCAGGTTTTGGTAGCGCTGATGCACAGATGACACTTGGAAAGGCAACTATAGAATCTACAGAAGCTCAGCTTGAGTCCGCTGAAAAGAGTCTTGAGGATGCACAGAAACAGATTGATGACGGCTGGGAGACTATAAATGACAGTACAGAACAGATAGCAGACGGATGGAAGCAGATCAAGGACGGTCAGAAGCAGATAACCGATGGATGGGATGACTACAACGATGCTGTAAAGTCATATGAGAAGCAGAAAGCCGAAGCAATCAAGAAGGCCAATGCGGATGATCTACTACAGCTTGATACACTTGCAACACTTATATATGCCCAGAACTTTGAGATGCCTGCCGGATATGTTGATGATAAGCTCGACAATTCATGGCTGATTAAAGTTGGTCAGAACTTTGAGGAAGTGGAAGAACTTGAGGATGTAGTCCTTTGTAACATACATAAAGTAGGAGATGTAAAGCTCGGAGATGTTGCAAATATCACAGTTATCGACAATGCCGATGACAGCTACGTAAGACTCGGAGCTGAAAGAGGTATTATACTGTCTGTCTTTAAGAGCAGCATCGCGGGTACAAATGACGTAAGTAAAGTAGTCCATGAAGCCATGGATGAGCTCATGGAGCAGTATCCAGGACTTAAAGTATCCGTGCTTATGGATCAGGGCGATTATATCGATCTTATAGTTCGAAGCGTACTACAGTCTATGGCAATAGGTGCATTGCTGGCTGTAATAATCCTTGCCATATTCCTAAGAGATGCCAAGCCTACACTTGTTGTAGCTATAAGTATACCGCTTTCAGTATTGTCTGCTCTGATACTGATGTATTTTTCGAAAATATCACTTAACATGCTCTCGTTATCGGGACTGGCTCTCGGCATAGGTATGCTGGTTGATAACTCGATAGTTGTTATAGAAAACATATACAGATTAAGGGGAAGAGGTGTTGAGGCACCCAGAGCTGCCGTTCAGGGAGCAAATCAGGTTGCAGGAGCAATTACGTCATCTACGCTTACCACTGCCTGTGTATTCCTGCCCATGATCTATACAACTGGTCTTGTAAATGAACTGATGGCACCTATGTGTCTTACCATAGTATACTGCCTGATGGCATCACTCTTTATAGCGATGACAGTCGTACCGGCAGCTGCGTCCACGATCCTGAGAAATGCTAAACCTAAGGAACATAGATTCTTTGACAGAGTTCAGGATGCGTATGGAACAGCACTAGGATTTTGCTTAAAGAGAAAATGGGTTCCCATATCAGTAGCAGTAGCGCTTCTTGTATTTACCGGCTGGCTGATAATCAGGATGGGTATAGTAATGATACCCGATATGACAATGAACCAGATTCAGGCCGATATAGCATATCCGGAAGACATGGATAAGATGCAGTGCTATGAAACTACGGATGAAGTAATAGAAAGACTGCTGACTGTTGAAGGTCTGGGTTCTATAGGTGTAATGGCCGGAGATGATACGGCTCTAATGAGTTCAGAACTTGCAGGAACCGATCAGGAAAGCTTCAGAAAAATGTCATTTCTGATGCTGACCGAGAATCCCAATGCCGGTGAAGAAGAGATAAGACGTATCATGAAAGACATGGAGACAGCAGTAGCGGATCTTGATGTTGATTTTAAAATCGCCACGGCTTCATCCGAGATGGATTCAATGCTTGGCGGTACCGGACTTAGCATAAATATTTATGGTGATGATCTTGAACAGTTAAATGCCATTTCTCATGACTTTATGGATATGATAGGTCAGATAGAAGGTTATACTGATATTTCTAATGGCGAGGAGGATGCAGATAAAGTAATCCATCTTGTGATAGACAAGAACAAAGCCATGGCAATGGGACTCTCTGTTGCACAGATATACCAGGATATAAGCTCAAAGATCAAGACTTCAAAATCATCAGTTACGGTAACAATAGACGGCATCGAGATGGATATTAAGATAGTCGATGAGATGGCGCCTCTTACCAAGGAAAATCTATTGGATTACACATTTACAGTGGATGCGTACGATGAAGATGATGACCAGGTGACAAGAGAACATACGCTTGGCGAGATAGCTAGAGAAGAGATAAGTGATGGTGTAGTATCTATAGACAGAAAGAATCAGTCGAGATATATAACGGTTACAGCGAATGTTGCTGAAGGATACAATACAACGCTGCTGACCCGTAAACTTGAACCGATTCTTGAAAAATACAAGATGCCTTCAGGATATGTATACGAACTCGGCGGAGAGTATGATTCTGTTGTGACTATGATCAAACAGATGCTGTTAGTCGCCGCTCTCGGTATGCTGTTCATCTATCTGGTAATGGTAGCGCAGTTCCAGAGCCTGTTAAGCCCGTTCATCGTATTGTTTACAATACCTCTTGCGTTTACGGGAGGATTCCTGTCACTCTGGATCACACGTGAAAATATGTCGGTAATCAGTATGATGGGATTCATAGTACTGATGGGTACCGTAGTTAATAATGGTATAGTATTTGTAGATTATACAAATCAGCTTCGTAAATCAGGACTTGACAGACATAACGCACTTATCGCAACAGGTAAGACCCGTATGCGTCCTATCCTTATGACTGCACTGACGACTATCCTAGCTGAAAGCAATCTGATGCTCGGTGATGATATGGGTGCTCAGCTTGGAAAAGGTATGGCTCTTGTTATTGCCGGTGGTCTGGCATACGCTACACTAATGACACTGTTCATAATACCTGTAATGTATGATATGCTGTTTAAGAAACAGCCTGTCGATGTAGATACCGGAAGTGAGAATCTGGATGATATCATGGATGATGCTGAAGAATACATCGCTATGATGGCACAGAAGGGTATAGATATACATACCATAGATGAGGAAGAGGAACTTCCTGAAGAAATAATTGAAGAAGATGACGAAGAATAAGCACAGAAGACTAATCATATGTATAGTGCTGATCATCTTGATAGCACTGTCCATATGGTCGTGGTTTCCGGTTGTGGAAAGAGTATCGCTTGATCTTATAGATGGTGATTCCAAGAATATTAGAGTTGTTCTTATAACGGATTTGCATTCATGCTACTATGGCAAGGATCAGAACAGACTGATAAATATGGTAGATGATGAAAAGCCTGATATTGTCATTCTAGGCGGAGATATCTTTGATGACAGATTAAAGGATGTTAATGCAAAGATAACAACCAAAAGACTTGCAGAAAAATATCCGTGTTATTATGTATCCGGAAATCATGAATACTGGAGCGGTCGCATTGACGAGATGAAAAACTATTTGGAAGAAATCGGAGTGAATGTACTGGACGGTGACTGCAAGACAGAGTGCATTAATGGGATTTCGATAGATATTTGCGGTATAGATGATCCGACTTATATGATCGACAGAGACTGGATGGAACAGTTGGATTCAGCCTATTCTCAGACAGATGATACACATTTAAGGATACTTGCTAGTCACAGACCTGAAAGAGTAGATGTATATGAAAAATATGATTTTGATCTGATACTGTCAGGACATGCTCATGCAGGACAATTCAGGATCCCGTTTTTAAACAGAGGTATATTTGCTCCGGATCAGGGATTTATGGCAAAATATATAAATGGGGTTTATAAACTGGCAAATAATAGTACAATGGTAGTGAGCAGAGGACTCGCAAGAGAGAGCACACCACTCCCGAGGTTCTTCAACCACCCGGAAATAGTTGTAATCGAAATAGAATAGCAAACATTTGAGGATATGATATGAAAATTAGATTGATGATGGCTATAGGTTTGTCATTATGTCTTTTAGCGGCATGCGGTGATACTGAGATACCGACAGAAACCGATTATAACCAGACAATGGTCAATATCGGACAGGATATGAAGGAAAATGCACAGGGAACTATGGATATAGTTAACAATGCATCTTATTCATCATTTGAGGAAGTTTATAACGACTATTCCACCAGACTGGCTAATTCCTATAAAGAGTCTGCGAAGCAGCTTAAGGAAGAGATAAAAAACGGAGATGACATGAATGCTCTCACTGACAGCTGCGCTGAAAAAGTAAAGCAGCTTGATGCTATCGCAAAAGAAGGAACGGAAACAATCTCAGGAATGGCATCTGTTAATCCCGGATGGGAGGAAGACTATTCACCGTATATTCAAAAACTGAACAATGAAAACATGGCTTACGGTTCAGCTCTGAATAAAGTGATCATGGAAAAATAAAAGGATATATAAGATACAGAATTAAATAAACAGTTCCGGTATGAATTAAATGCCCTGAATGTTAATGATAACATTTGGGGTATTTTAATGTTTAAGTATGGTATTATGATAGGAGAATAGGAACATGCCTCAAAAACATTGATATTTATGATTGAATGATCAGTGGATTTAAAGGGAACAGATATGAAAGAGAAAGATTATCAAAAACTTATTGAAGAATATGAGAAGCTGAATTCGCAAAGAGAGGATATGTATCCTATTTTTATTGAAGATACATATGGCGTTCGCCGTCGTGAGATAGATCTTGTTTGTTCTAAGGATGTAGCATTTGAGGCAAAGGTCAGATCTCTTCTGATGATGGTTAAGGGTGAAGATTCCTTACTAAAGCTCTATCTGGCCTTTAAGAAAAGAGATATGGAGTATCTTAACGATATCCTATACGAGAACGCTCAGATGGAAGAGATAACCAATGTGGCCAGTCCGGGTACGGACCATACATATTACAGCTATAACATTATGCCCACGATTCTTGCAGCAAACATGCCCGGCAGGATAGAACTGATATTACCGCAAGAAAACGGATTAGCTAACAATTCGGTTTCCGGAACAGCCATCGTAAATGTTTTTATGGGAGTATGGTATAAGAATGCTGATTTTGTCGAAGCGGGACTTGCACAGGCTGAAAAGAAACTCGGACAGAAGATATCAGGATTTGAGAAAGCGTATCTTAGCTGCTTTAAGGATATAGCATTAAAGGATACTGCATCACTTGAAGCTGATCTGGATGAATTGTGCAAAGCTCATATGAAGCGCAAGGATTTCGGGATGACAGCATTCACCAAAGGCTTCTGTATTGAAGCACATGCAATATACAACATGCTTCACTGGGTTTACGAAGGAGAACTTCAGGATGCAGTCAAAATGCCTGATCAAAAGAACTTCTGTCAGGATCTTGCACTGTGGCAGAAAGAACATAATTATCAGCATGGAAAAGTTGTTACCAGATATCCTGATGATTTGGAGATCTTTAACAAAATGCTCATCTGCAATCCTCCCAGGATGGGACTTGTCACTCAGGGTAAGGAACGCTATATTGACGTTGATAAATATGCGCGTGATGTAGCAGCGCAATTACAGGACATGGGAGAAACCTTATCAAAGAAGAAGGAATCTGCTTTTGGTAAGCTGCTGCAGAAGTTTAAGAGATAATAGTGAAAATCACTGGTTTGGAGGGGAAATAATATTATGGTTGGATTTTCGGTACTTTTTTACTGGTATCAGATAGGAAGCGGAGATTTTCTGCATTCGTTTTTTTCGACAGTTGCCTTAAGACTTGAGAACGGATCGTGGGGAAGCGTTTACCCTGTTATAATGAATGAACTGTATCAGGGTGAACTGCCTGCAAATAAGATTTTGATGCCATGAACGAATTAAACTGTATAAGGCAAGAACTGGCAAAATATGATCCCGATCAGGTTGTCTGGGACATAGAAGATCTGAGCAAACAGCCGCCTTGGGGGAACAGGATAAGCGAGGATATCACAAATCTGTCCAATTATTTTGTTACAAGTGACGGTGAAGATTTTCTTGCAGTCTTTGAACGGGCATTGCAAATGGGTCTGGAAGTAGGCAAGCCGGTAAAGATAGAATCCCTGTAAAGAACTTATCTGAGTGTAGACAAAATAATGATTTTGGACTTCTGCACATATATATATATGTTTATGATATAATTCTTTTAAGGAGATATCATAGTAATGAATATCGAACTTCAATGTTGCGCACTCTTTATACTGTTCACGATACTGGTTATGTTTCATCGTGAGAAGAAGCTTGATCTTATGAACCGCAAGCTTTTTCAACGTGCGCTTTATGCGTGTTTCGCATGCATTGTATTTGATATACTCTCTGTTATCGTTATCAATCTGTCTACGTATGATGGTTTTAACGCTGACGTAACAAAGATCATATGCAAGATTTATATAATGCTGCTTGGTCTGCAGGGGTATTTTGCTTACCTTTATGCATCTACAAATCTCCTGCCAAGAGACAAGACATGGTCTAAAACTGCAAGGATCACCTATCATGCGATATTCACGATAGGCGAACTGCTCATGCTCATTTTGCCGATCGGTTTTACGGCTAACGGACGTATCGTATATTCCTTCGGTCCTTCTACGATAGTTGCATATCTGCTTTCTACTGTATACATCACATCAACGATCGTTATAACTCTTGTTTACAGAAAAATACTACCCGGAAGAAGATTTACTGCCATGCTTTTATGGCAGGGTATATGGCTTCTAGCTGCAGTTATACAGTATATTCAGCCTCAGCTTCTGCTGGTCGGGTTTGCATCATCCTTTGGAATGGTAATCCTGTATATACAGCTCGAGAATCCGAGTGAATATATTGATGCGTCTACTGGATTGTTCACCTCAAATGCACTTTCAGTCTATGTACATGATAAATATAAGTTTGGCAAGCAATTCTCCATGTTTACCGCTAAAATCCATTATATGAATAACTATGTGGATTACAGCATGGAACAGTTTGCTGTCACTCGCACGGCGAAGGCATTAGTCAGTCTCGGACCTGAACCTGCATTCAGAATTGACGATGATACATTTTGCGTTCTTTATGATGATAAAGAGCGGATGTTTGAGAGAGCTGCAGAGATTAAAAGACAGAAAGACGGAGTGACAGATGTACCCGCAAAGGGCACCTATCTTCTGATACCAGACAGTATGATAATGAACGGACCTGATGAGTTCTTCCGTTTCCTTCATACTTATTTGGAAAGCGAGCAGGAAATAACGATAGCTGATGAAGAGCTGGTTAATAAGCTGCGCGATCAGAACCAAGTTAAGGGAATTATTGATGAGGCTTTACGTGAAGACAGAGTTGAGGTGTTCTATCAGCCGATTATCAATGTCAGTGAATCAAAATTTAAAGCGGCAGAGGCTCTTGTACGAATCAGACAAAAGAATGGAGAGATAATCCCTCCGGGAGAATTCATATCGATAGCGGAAGAGAATGGTCAGATCATTCAGCTCGGTATAAGAGTATTGGAAAAAGTATGTCAGCTTCTTTCAACTGGAGAAGCACAAAAGTATGGCCTGGAACAAGTTGAGATTAATGTTTCGGCAGCACAGTTTGATCATGAGAATCCGGCAAAGCACGTTATAGAACTTATGGAACAGTATCAGATAGATCCCTCACAGATAAACCTGGAGATCACGGAAACCGCGGCAGGAGAAAACAGGGATATCATGATACAGAATATGGAAAAACTCATAGATAAGGGTGTGACGTTCTCACTGGATGACTTCGGTACAGGACGCTCAAATATCGATTACTTCGTCAATATGCCCGTAAGAACTATTAAGTTTGACTATACATTTACGCGAGGATTCTTTGTCAACGAAAAGATCAAGCATGTATTGACAGGTATGGTTGACATAATTCACAAGATGAATCTGAGCGTAGTGGTAGAAGGAATTGAAACCAAAGAACAGATGGAGGTTATGAAAGCCATGAATGTGGAATTCATACAGGGCTTCTATTATTCCAGACCGATCCCTGAGAAAGAGTTTCTTGAGTTTTTAAAGCAGAATAATTGAAATACTTATGAGCGATAAGAAAAATCAATAAAGTAGTTATGAACATAAAAGCCAGTGACACACGTTACTGACTTTTGTGTTTTGAAAAAAGCCATCATTAGATTAAGGGGAAACGTTCATGGTACTGTTGGTTGTAGACACGCAAAAAGGATGTTTTAATGAAAAACTGTATTCGTTTGAAACAGTAAGAAAGAATATCAAACATTTAATTACAACAGCGAGAGAGAATAATGTTGAAGTCATATATGTCCAGCATGATGATGGTCTGGGGACGGACCTTGATAAAGAAGCGGATAACTATGAGATATATGAGGAATTTGCACCCAGAAACGGCGAGAGACGTTTTGAAAAGAATGTTAACAGCGCTTTTCATCCAATGACAGGGTTAACAGAGTATCTGCATTTTAAGAATGAAAAGGATATTATTACTGTCGGTGTATCAACAGACTATTGCATGGATGCAACTATTAAGAGTGGATTTGAAAAAGGTTTCAACATACTTGTTCCTGCATACACAAACTCAACCTTTGATAATCCGTATTTCGATAAGGAGACAGCCTACAAATACTATAATGAATTTATGTGGGGAACTCGTTATGCAAAGATAATAACAGTTGATCAGGCAGTCAAACTCTTAACATCTGAAATAACAACAGAGGATGTTGATCAGTGAATAACAGAATACCATATTTATGATTTGGATAAAAAAACCTGCAAACATTGATGTTTACAGGCTTTAAATAAATCGAGCTGCTGACGGGAATCGGACCCGTGACCTCCGCACTACCAATGCGACGCACTACCGACTGTGCTACAGCAGCTTGTGATTAACTCACCGAATTATAATATCAAACCACAAGAAGTGTGTCAACTCTTTTATAGGTGTGACAATGGTGTTATAATGTATATTGTCAGACAATTACTGGCAAGGGATTGCAATAGATAAGGCAAAGTATAGGAGGTATGGTAATGAGCTTTTTTGAGAATCTTGGTGCGACTCTTGGCAATGCAGCAGGCAATGCAATAGAGAAGGGTAAGGAGTTTAAGGACGTTGCACTTGATAAGGGTAAGGAATTTAAGGATGTTGCAACGCTGAAGACACAGATTTCTACAGCACAGAGCAATGTTGCTAAGCTATATAAGGAACTTGGCGAAAAGTTTTATGAGGATAACAAGGATGCGGATACATATCCTGAGTTAAGTGCCATCAAGGATGCATTAGAAAGCATTAAGGAACTTGAAGACAAGTTAATGATCGCACAGGGCATGTCTAAGTGTCCGACTTGCGGAGCTCCTGTTGAAAAAGGCAGCCAGTTCTGCTCAAAGTGTGGTGCATCAATAGAACAGTAAAAGATTAGGAATTAGAAAACGGACTGCAGATCGCAGTCCGTTTTCTGCGTTATATATTTATTCTGTAGCTTCCTGTTGGGCAGCGGCGTCAGCTGCAGCCTGAGCTGCTGCGGCTGCTTCAGCAGCGGCCTGCATTTCCCACTGCTGTTGAGCGATTATAGCGTCATGGTTTGGATCAGCAAAGAACAGAGCATCATGTGAACAACGGTTTACGCCATCTTCACTGATCGTTCCCCTTATACCTGTCTGTACAACCTGTCCGTCAGCTGTTATTGTACCTGAACCCTTCGCTACCTTAGGATCTTCCGGAAGCGGAAGCTCAAATACACCTTCAACCTTGAAAGGACAGTTCTCGCAAGCCGGAAGATGATCATATGCACAAATGATACCGGAATAGTGAACATCACATGATGTTGTCGGAACGGTTCCTTCCTCAAAGTATTCTGTCTTAAGACATCCGTCACATAGTCCGGGTATCGGAAGTTTTCCGGATCTGGAACATACAGTTGCTGTTACGATACCGGGAGGTGTGGGATATGGTTTATCCTCCATACCTTCATGTACACGGCTCATAACCTTCTTCCACATTGTCTGTGCCAGGTCATGCTCGGCAGTTGATGACATTTTTCCGTTATTATTGTCATATCCGGCCCATGAAGTTGCTGTATAGTACGGGGAGAAACCTGCAAACCATACATCATTGTTCGCGGTTGTCGTACCTGTCTTACCAGCAACGGTAACATTAGCAAGCTGGCATTTATGACCTGTACCGCTGGATACAACATCTTTCATGGCAGATGTCAAAAGCCATGCAGTTGTCTGCTTTAATACCTGATGCTGAACAGGAAGAGTATTGTCAAGGATGACATTGCCATCGTGATCGACTACTTTTGTATATAGCTTTGGTTTGATGTAAGTTCCCTGATTTGCGATAGCAGCATAAGCGGCATTTAATTCAATATTGTAAACACCTTTTGTGATACCGCCTAGTGCCAGAGCCTGCTGGATATCGGTATATACTTTTCCGTTTATTACTTTTCCTGTTTCAAGAGAAGTGAATCCGAAATCAAGAAGATAATCAAAGCCAAGCTGAGGCGTTATCTGTGTAAGGGTCTTAACTGTTACGATATTAAGACTTTCTCTGATACCTTCTCTTAACGGCTGTATGCCTCTGTATGAATTCTTACCATACCAGTTACTTACAGGTTTTCCGTCATCATAAGTATAAGGAGCATCATTCTGGACAGTAGCAAGAGTAAGTCCGGCACTGTCAAGAGCAGGTGCGTATGTTGAAAGCACCTTGAATGTTGAACCTGGCTGACGAGGAGCTTCTGTAGCTCTGTTGTATGTTCTTGATGCTGTCTTTGATCCTCGTCCTCCGACCATTGCAAGAACATAGCCGTTTGACTGATCAGCTATTGTAAAGGATATCTGAGGCTGAGGCGTAAGTTCGATTTTTTCCGCAAATACTTCATCACCGGATTCCATTACTGAAGCCTTGTATTCTTCAACAGCTGCATATGCATCTTCCTGTGATGAAAAGAGCATATTAAACTTCGGATTACTCTGCTTGAAGTACGATTTGAGCATCTCGGAACTATGATTTACCTTGTCTCCGTTTGATTTCTCTATTGATAGAGCATACCTGAGATCCCAGAATGTCTTTTCCGGATAATTCTCGGGATCGTTGTATACCTCATCGCATATGCTCTGTATATGAGGATCCTGAGTCGAGAAGATTGAAAGACCGCCTGTATATAACAGAGTGTATGCCTGCTGTTCGCTGTAGCCTGTTGCGAGAAGATCTTCATAAACAGCTTCAGTTACAGCATCATCAAAATATGAGTTTACCGTAGTTTCCTCAACAGTACTGTTATAACTCTTAATACGGTCATAAACATTGTCATTAAGCGCAGCGTCTTTTTCAGCTTCTGTGATATAGCCCTGCTCACACATGTCACGAAGGACCTTGCCCCTACGTTCAGCGTTCTTGTCAGGATGAGATATTGGGTTATATCTGCTAGGGTTCTGCGTAATGGCAGCTATGACTGCGCATTCAGAAAGATTGAGCTGAGAAACATCCTTATTGAAATATCTTAAAGAAGCAGCCTGAACGCCAAGCGTATTCTGACCCAGGTTAATTGTGTTCATATAGTTTTCAAGGATCTTGTTCTTGTCCATGACTTTTTCAAGCTCGATGGCAAGATACTGCTCCTGAATCTTTCTGGTAACCTGATCTCTGAGACCGTTTTCCTCAGTCCATCCCTTAAATACATTGTTCTTTAACAGCTGCTGAGTGATCGTTGATGCACCCTGCATGTTTTTAAACTTGTTCTTTACACCGTCTGCAACAGCACGGATGATACCTTTTATATCTATGCCGTTATGAACATAGAAACGTGAATCCTCGATAGCGATAAAGGCATGCTGAAGATTCTTTGGCATCTGATCGAGCGTAACAGGAATACGGTTTGAATCCGTTGCAACAAGTTTGGCTGTCTGATGACCTTCGCTGTCATATATGAATGTAGAAAATCCTGTAGGAGATACATCTATGTTGGAGATGTCGGGAGAAGAGGCGATTATTCCCTTTAAGACTCCGACACCAGCACATGCGCCCATAATACCTGCCGTGATAAATGCTATGAGTATTATCATGAGCAGATACAGAACGATCTTCTTACCAAGCTTGGTAGAAAATGAGCGTATCTCTTTTTTTCTTTTGATAATTCCCTGTTTTGAGTAATTCATAATAAAGTAACCTCTTATTCCAAATCTGTATTATAGCAAATAATAATAGGAAGATAAAGGAATTTAAGTAAATCTTAACAATTGCCGTGCACGTGTTAAAACTTTTCATTGACATGATTATTAAATAAAAGTATCATAAAAAAGCCGAAGAGTGCACACTCTTTGAGACTAAGTATCATCCGTAAGATACTCTGAAAGGTGGTGGTTTTCATGACGAACAATTCAAGTCCCGATAGCTCGATACCCGGTCGAAGTAGTATGAAAATCACAATTAAAGGAGAATCGCTATGGATGAGATCATGGAATTAACAAAAGTACGCGATCTTTTGGAAAACAAGCAGTATACCACGCTTCGCCAGACCCTGTCTGAGATGAACGAGGCGGATATAGCGGCAGTTTTTGAAGACCTTGAAGACGCGGAGCAGTTAAAGCTGTTTCGAATACTGCCCAAAGATATGGCTGCGGATGTTTTCTCTTATCTTGATGTAGACAATCAGCATTATATAATTTCATCATTGTCAGATAAGGATGCCGCCGGAATCATCGATAACCTGATGGCCGATGATGCTACTGACCTTATTGAAGAGATGCCTGCCAATGTGGTAAAGCGTCTGCTTGCTCTTGCCAGTCCTGAGACAAGAAGAGATATCAATCATCTTCTGAGATATCCTGAGGATTCAGCAGGAAGCATCATGACAGTCGAGTATGTTGACTTAAAGGAGAATCTTACTGTCGAACAGGCTATCAGCAGGATAAGAAAGGTCGGACTTGACAGTGAGACTATAAATATCTGCTACGTACTTGACAGCAGAAGAAAACTGGTCGGAACAGTTGCTTTAAGATATCTGTTGCTCATGGATCCCGATGAGCTGATAGGCGATATCATGCATGAGAATGTAATCGCCATCAATACACTGATGGACCAGGAGGAAGTTGCAAGAACCTTCCAGAAATACGACTTTACGGCAATGCCCGTAGTTGATAATGAATCAAGACTTGTCGGCATCATAACCGTCGATGACGTAGTCGACATCATGGAAAAAGAGGCCACAGAGGATATCGAAAAGATGGCCGCTATCGTGCCTACCGATAAGCCTTATATGCGTACCGGTGTATTTGAGACTTATAAGAAGCGTATACCGTGGCTGCTTCTTTTGATGATAAGTGCAACATTTACAGGAAAGATCATTTCTTCATTTGAAGATGCACTCAGTGTTTACGTGATACTGACTGCGTTCATACCAATGCTTATGGACACGGGCGGTAATGCGGGCGGACAGGCATCTGTTACGATAATCCGTGGACTTTCACTTGATGAGATAGAATTTGGCGATATGATAAGAGTCATAGGAAAGGAGATAAGAGTTGCTGCTTTATGCGGACTGACTCTTGCTCTTTGCAATTTCGCAAAGCTCATGCTATTTGATAAGGTGGGAATGAGTGTAGCTTTAGTTGTATGCTTTACACTCGTTTGTGTAGTACTTATTGCAAAGGTAGTGGGTTGTACCCTGCCTATGTTTGCCAAGAAGCTGGGATTTGACCCCGCTGTTATGGCCTCGCCGTTTATAACGACTATCGTGGATGCGATATCTCTGCTCATCTATTTCCAGATAGCAACAAATCTTCTTGGATTGTAAATTTATGGAAAAGACACTTGTCACCGGGCTGGTTGCCCACGTTGATTCGGGAAAGACAACTCTTGCAGAGGGTATACTTTATACCTGCGGCAAAAAAAGAGAACTTGGCAGAGTGGATCATAAGGATACATTTCTTGATAATACCGACATTGAAAGAGAAAGAGGTATCACAGTCTTTGCCAAGCAGGCCAGAGTGACACATAATGAGGTTAACATAACAATACTTGACACGCCGGGACATGTTGATTTCTCAGCCGAGATGGAGAGAACACTTCAGGTATTAGATGCAGCTGTGCTTCTTGTAAGTGGCGACGATCCCATATCCGGACATACATACACTTTATGGAAGCTGCTTGAAAGCTATTCTATCCCGACAGTCATCTTTGTTAACAAGATAGATCTGCCGGGGTTTGACAGACAATCGTTTTATTCAAAGATTAGAAGCAGGCTTTCTGACAATATCGTTGATTTTAATGCTTTTGGTCAGAATGCCACAGATGAAAAACTATATGATGAGCTCTCCATGTGTGATGAGATCATGATGGAGGAATTTCTTGAGTGCGGGAGCATCTCTGTTGACAACATGCGCAGTGCGTATAATAACAGGAGATTGTTTCCGCTTATCTTTGGTTCGGCTCTTTTGCTCGACGGAGTGGACAGGCTTTTAAACTGTCTTACCAATCTTTATAAATTTAAGGAGTATAAAGGCGAGTTTTCAGCAAGAGTATACAAGATATCAAGAGACTCATCCGGGCGCAGACTGACTCATATCAAACTCACAGGCGGAAAGTTACGAGTAAGAGATAGGATCGGTGATGAAAAGGTCGATCAGATAAGGGTGTATAACGGCGCTCAGTTTGATACTGTTGATGAGATGAGTACGTCTGATGTCTGTGTTCTTACAGGACTAGAAAAAAGTCGTGTCGGAGACAGACTTGGAAATGAGAGCGGATATGTAAGACCGCTTATGCTGCCCATTCTTTCATATCGTGTCATACCTGATGAGAGAGAAGACAAGGCTGTCTGTTATAAGAATCTTGTTTTATTATCAGAGGAGCTTCCCGAACTTAATATCACCTGGCAGGAAGCAAGCGCCGAGATACATATTAGCGTTATGGGTGATGTGCAAAATGAGATATTAAAACGTCTGTACCATGACAGATTTGACAGATATATATCCATAGATGATGCATCTGTAGTATATAAGGAAACCATTTCGCATCCTGTTCATGGAATAGGTCATTACGAGCCGCTTAAGCATTATTCCGAAGTTCATCTTCTGATCTCGCCTCTGCCTCAGGGAAGCGGAATAGAATATGAGAGCTGCGTATCAGCGGACGAGCTTGATACCAACTGGGTAAGATTAATCCTGACTCATCTTAAGGAAAAGAAGCACAAAGGAGTACTTACGGGATCCGAACTTACCGATGTGAGATATACTGTCATCGGAGGCAGAGCACATGCGAAGCATACGGAAGGCGGAGATTTCAGACAATCCACGTACCGTGCTGTCAGACAGGGTCTGATGAATGCCGAGAGCATACTGCTTGAGCCTTATATAGATTTCACGTTAAGAGTGCCTATAGACCAGGTCGGCAGGGCAATGACCGACATAAAAAAATATGAAGGCAGTTTTGAGCCTCCAGAAAACGATAAGGAAGACAGTATTATAAGAGGAAGTGCTCCCGCATCTACGATGTTCAATTATTCGAGAGAGCTGAGCACTTACAGCAGGGGAAGAGGAAGCTTTAGTTTTGAGATAAGCGGATACAGACCTTGCCATAATGCAGCCGAGGTGACAGAATCTGTTTCATACGATCCCGAGGCAGATACGGACAATCCGTCATCTTCGGTGTTCTGCTCACACGGGGCAGGATATGTCGTACCCTGGTATGAGGTAGAACAGAATGCACACGTTGACTGCTTGGACAAGATAGCTGCTCTTACCGGCAGTTTAAAAGATGAATATGACGATGTCCTTACTCTTAAGCCTATTGAAAACAGACCTGCATACAGACAGGGCGAGATGAACATATCTCTTGAGGAGATAGAGAAGATATACAAGGATACATATCATAAAAGCAGCGAGGAACTGACGCCGTACAGATACATCGGATATGAGAGCAAAAAGAAATCTGCTCCCAAAAACGAAAAGGAATATGTATACAAGCCCATGCAAAAGAAAGAAAGTTTTCTTTTGGTGGACGGCTACAATATCATATTCGCAAGCGAGAAGCTTTCTTCCATAGCAGATAAGAACCTCGACGGAGCAAGGGATGCTCTGATAGATATCTGCATCAACTATCAGGGAAGTATGGGCATGACGCTTATTCTGGTATTTGATGCATATAAGGTAAAAGGCAATCCGGGATCTGTACAGAAGGTCAATAATATCTATGTGGTCTACACTAAAGAAGCCGAAACTGCGGACCAATACATAGAAAAAACAGTTCATGTAATGGCGAACAGTAAAAATTGTGATATAATGGTGGCTACAAGTGACCGCCTGGAGCAGATGATCATATACGGAGACGGCGCTGTCAGGATACCCGCAAGAGAATTCATGAAACGGGTTGAAGAAGAGAGCGAGAGACTACGAAAAGACGGGCTTGTACACTGAAAGATGCGAGGAACAATAATGAGTGACAGCAGTAAAAATGTAAAAGGACTGAGCGAGGAGATGGCGATAAGTGTTGTCAAGGAATTTGTCGGCAACAACATGTACGTCCTTCTATCAACAGTCAAAGCAAATATGGTAAAGGGTTTCAGCTTCCCTTTTGTCGGAGAGCTTGAAGGGGTAGGCAAAGCACTTTATTTCTTCTCTACATATGAGTATGCAAAGGAATTTGTTGAGGAAAATAATTTCGAGATACTTGACGGCATATATCCTCTGGCAAAACTTGAGCCGGGAGAGAAGATGAACAGCTTTGAGACGATATGTGCGATAGCTGCTCATCTGGGGATAATGTATATCGATTTCAATCCGGGACATCCCAATATCGCACTCGGGACAACAATACCGTGGCTTCAGAAGATCTTTGATTTTGATCTTTCAAAGATCACGCTCATTGTGAGCAACAAGGTAAAAGAGGAGATGGAAAAGAGTGAGGACAGCAAGATCCCGATCGATTTCAATCCCATGCCTATATTCAATTTCAAGGATCCTTATTTTATAGACAATGAGAGAAAAGAGGAACTTGATGTTATTCCGCTCAAGGAATACGAGGATGTAAAACTCTATTTTGATGCAATAAAGAATCTTTCTATTTCAGAGCTCTGTTATCTCTCAGAGATGATAAAGAAGACATATCTGCCGAGAGCGAGTGCCGAAGGCAATAAGGAACGCATGGACATGCTCATGGCCATGTATTCTGTACTGGACGGTATCGTAATCCAGAAGCTCAACATGGTAAAGACATATACTCTTCTTGATAATGATGAGATGTTCATAAATCATAACCAGGCTGCATATCTGATCTATACAGACAGATTCCAGTACATGGGAGAATACAGATACAAGGAGATCTCTCTTGACGGATTCTTACGTCAGATGGAGGTCAATGATGTGAGCTATGCGATAATTACGAGCGGTCCCGGACATATGCATCTGACAAGCGCAGCTGCTATCAAACAGACACTCGACAAACTGACAAGAAGATAATTATGTAAACCAATACAAAAGGAGAATATTATGGAATTAAGAGATCTTGCAACCGAGCTTTCTTCAAACGCATATCCCGGCAGGGGAATAGTGATCGGAAAGTCTTCGGATGGAAAATATGCGGTGAGCGCATATTTCATCATGGGCAGAAGTGTTAACAGCAGAAACCGCGTGTTTGTAGAGGATGGAGAGGGAATACGTACACAGGCGTTTGACCCGAGCAAACTCAGTGATCCTTCGCTCATCATATATGCACCGGTACGTGTTCTTGGCAACAAGACAATCGTTACAAACGGTGATCAGACAGATACAATTTATGATGGCATGGACAAGCAGCTTACATTCGAACAGTCTTTAAGAAGCAGAGAATTTGAGCCTGACGGACCCAACTATACACCTCGTATATCAGGCATCATGCACATCGAGAATAATACATTCAACTATGCGATGAGCATCTTAAAGAGTAATAACGGCAATCCCGATGCATGCAACAGATACACATTTGCATACACTGATCCTGTAGCAGGTGAAGGTCATTTCATTCATACATATATGCAGGACGGCGATCCGCTTCCGAGCTTTGAAGGCGAGCCGAAGTGGGTTAAGATCGATAAGGATATCGATGCGTTTACGGATATGCTGTGGACTAATCTAAATGAGGATAACAAGGTGTCTTTGTTTGTAAGATATATAGATATAGAAACAGGCAAGTATGAGACACGTATAGTTAATAAGAATAAATAATCGAAAGGCAAGATCATGAAAGAATTTGAATTAAAGTACGGATGCAATCCAAATCAGAAGCCGGCTAAGATCTATATGAAGAATGAAGGCGAGCTTCCGATTGAAGTATTGAACGGAAGACCGGGATACATCAATTTCCTTGATGCGTTCAACGGCTGGCAGCTTGTAAAGGAGTTAAAGGAGGCAACGGGACTTCCTGCAGCTACATCCTTTAAGCATGTTTCACCGGCAGGTGCTGCGGTTGGACTTCCTTTAAGTGATGTCCTGGCAAAGATATACTGGGTAGATGATCTCGGAGACTTAAGCCCGCTCGCATGTGCATATGCTAGAGCAAGAGGCGCTGACAGAATGAGTAGCTTCGGAGATTTTATCGCATTATCCGATGTATGCGACGTTTCTACAGCCAAGATAATCAAGAGAGAGGTTTCAGACGGTGTCATCGCACCCGGATACGAGCCTGAAGCGCTTGAGATACTGAAAGCAAAAAAGAACGGAAACTACAATGTTATAAAGATTGATCCTGAATACAAGCCTGAGCCTATCGAGCATAAGGACGTATTCGGAATAACATTTGAGCAGGGAAGAAACGAGATAAAGATCGATGACTCTCTTCTTACAAATGTGGTTACTAAGAATAAGGAGATACCTGACAGCGCAAAGATAGATCTTAAGATCGCACTCATCACTTTAAAGTATACTCAGTCAAATTCAGTATGCTATGTAAAGGACGGTCAGGCAATCGGCATAGGAGCAGGACAGCAGTCACGTGTTCACTGTACAAGACTTGCGGGACAGAAAGCGGACAACTGGCTCTTAAGACAGTGCCCGAAGGTATTAAACCTTCAGTTCGTTGATGATCTTGGAAGAGCAAACAGAGACAATGCCATCGATAATTATATCGGTGACGAATATATGGATGTACTTGCTGAAGGCGCTTGGCAGAAGATATTCAAGGTTAAGCCTGAAGTATTTACAAGAGAAGAAAAGGACGCATGGCTTTCACAGATGGACGGTGCTGCACTCGGTTCTGACGCATTCTTCCCGTTCTCTGATAATATCGAGAGAGCAAAGAAGAGCGGAGTAAAGTATATAGTACAGCCGGGCGGATCAGTAAGAGATGATCTTGTAATAGAGTGTGCAGACAAGTACGGAATGGCTATGGTCTGCAACGGGGTTAGATTATTCCATCACTAAATATAGTATGGAGTTTATACAATTTGCACAAAAATGCGTCGATACTTGACACATTGTAGTGCAAATTGTAAAATAGTATCAGGGAATCAAGGTTTGGAACAATACTTTAAATCAAGGGGAAAGTATATGTTATCAAACGGTGTAGAGGATAGGCACATAGATGCCTTAACGAAAGTCTATAACAAGGACTACTTCCTTGGGAAGGCTGAAGAGCTTTTCAAGAAGAATCCTGATATAGATTTTTGTATCGTTGAGCTGGATGTTAATCGTTTAACCATGATCAACGATATGTATGGTCTTGGCGAAGGAGACAGGGTTTTAAAGACTATAGCGAGTGTACTTTTGGAAACATTCGAAGATGTCGACCATAGTCTTGTTTGCAGAATGACTGCGGATCTGTTTGCGTTCGCATGTCCTTATGATGAGAAAAAAGTGATTGGTTACATTGACAAGATCGAGGATAAGATCAGAATCTTGAGTTATGATCTTAGCGTCGATCTTCTTATGTCTTTCGGGGTATATCGTGTTACCGATCTTGATGTTCACGTCAGCAGTATGTGTGAGAGAGCAAAGCTTGCTCTTTCAAGTGTCAAAGGAAATTATATCCAGCATGTTGGTTTCTTCGATGAGAGCATGAGAGACAAGGCTGTCGAAGAGATTGAGATAACTGCCAAGATGAATGCGGCTTTGATCGGAAAAGAATTCAAAGTATATTTCCAGCCAAAGCACAGTCTGGATGATGAACGTATCGTGGGTGCCGAGGCGCTTGTAAGATGGATGAGCCCTGATAAGGGTGTGGTATCTCCCGAGAAATTCATACCTATCTTTGAAGAGACGGGCTTTATCATGAAACTGGATGCTTATGTGTGGGAGGAGACCTGTCGCTTTATAAGTGAGAAGCAAGCAATGGGATTAAAGGTTCCCCCGATAAGCGTAAATGTCTCACAGATAGATCTTTATAATCCGAATCTTGTAGAGACACTTGTGGGCCTTACAAAGAAATATGCTATAGATCCCAAGATGTTAAAACTCGAGATAACGGAGAGTGCCTATACTGAGAGCACTCAGCTGATGCTAAAGGTCATGCAGAAATTCCATGATCACGGCATGGAGATCGACATGGACGACTTCGGAAGCGGATATTCTGCTCTGAATGTTTTAAAGGATGTCCCTGTTGACGGATTAAAGATCGATCTTAAGTTTTTGAGCGAGACGTCAGTAAGCAATGCAAATAAAGCAAAGAGAATTCTTGCATCGGTAATCCATATGGCAAAATGGCTCGGAATCCCGGCTATCGTTGAGGGTGTTGAGACAGCAGCTCAGGTTGACCATCTTAAGAGCCTGGGATGCACAATGGTACAGGGTTACTATTATGCAAGGCCAATGTCTGAAGAGGCATTTGTAAAGTATATAGAGACATGGTCAAAGGACGACAACTTTGAAGTAAGCAAACCTTTTGAAGAAGCAGTCATAAATCCTGATGAATGGTGGGATAATGTTTCCGCAGACTGTGAACCGATCCTTGAGATGAACACATGCCATATCCTTTTTGACAGAGGAGAGGGTGCTGATCTGGATGTAATAAGAGCATCTGACAGCCTGTATGACATTATTGGCGGAAGAGAGAGATTCTTTAACTCTCCGTTTACGTTCCTTGATATGGTCGATGATAAAGACAGAGACAGATTCCTAGCCATGTTTGATGATATAAATGATTATCATACTATAGGATGCAGCATATTCAGGATTAACCTTAGCGGCAGGACTATATGGGCTGATGCAAAGGTAAGGCTGCTTGAAAAATATGAAGGTCACAGAGTATTCTTTGCCGTGATCGACGATATTACAAAGAGCATGGAGGAAGTAACAAAAAAATGAATTCAAAAGATAAGCCCACACTCGTTATAATGGCCGCAGGGATGGGATCACGTTACGGCGGACTAAAGCAGATAGACAAGATAGACGAGCAGGGTGACATTATCATTGACTTCAGCATATTCGATGCTGTGAGAGCAGGTTTTTCCAAGGTCGTATTTATCATCAAGAAAGCAATAGAAGAGGATTTTAAAGCTGCAATCGGTGATAAGATATCAAAGCATATCGAAGTGGAATACGTCTATCAGGAGCTCGACAGGCTGCCGAAAGGCTATTCGATCCCAGAAGGAAGAGAAAAGCCCTACGGAACCGGACATGCAGTACTTTGTGCAAAGGATGCCATAAAAGGAAACTTTGCGGTTATCAATGCAGATGATTTCTATGGCAGGGGTGCTTTTGAAAAGATAGCTGACTTTCTTAAAAATGCAAATGATGATGATAAGTACAGATATGCTTTTGTAGGATACGAACTGCATAATACATTAACGGAGAACGGTTCTGTTGCCAGAGGTGTATGCGTGGTTGATGATGAGAGCAATCTTAAAAAGATCAATGAGCGTACACGTATCGAAAAGCACGGAGACGATGCGGAATATACCGAGGATGATGGAAACACCTGGATAAAGCTTCCCAAGGAAAGCTATGTATCGATGAACATGTGGGGATTCACTCATTCAATTCTTGATGAGCTTGAGAAGCGCTTTAAGATCTTTTTGGATGAGAAGCTTAAGGATAATCCGCTAAAGGGAGAATTCTTCCTTCCGTTTGTTGTTGATGAACTGTTAAGCGAAGGAAAAGCTACGGCAAAGATGCTTCCTACAAGTGATGTATGGCACGGTGTGACATACAAGGAGGACAAGCCGCTTGTAAGTGCAGCGATCAAAAAGATGAAGGATGACGGAGAGTATCCGCAAAACCTTTGGGATTGATAAGATATAAAGCCCGGTCATATGACCGGGCTATTATAATGCAACAAAAAAGGATCCCGTATATGGAATCCTTTGATCGGAATGACAAGACTTGAACTTGCGACCTCCTCGTCCCTAACGAGGCGCTCTACCACCTGAGCCACATCCCGAAACGTACTCAGATATAATATTACTTAATCGCCTATCGTGTCAAGACTTAATTTAATAAAATCTTAAAAAAATCTTCATTTGCATAAAGCAGACGCGGATATATAATAAGACTATGAAAAAACAGGACAAGATAATTGCAATAGGAGGAGTTGCGCTGATCATCGTTTTGGCGATAGTTGCAGTCGTATTACTCCTGAATATAGATGACGGTGATTCATCGATCGTAAAGGTAAAACCTCAGGTAACAGAGGTTGATCTTAAGGAGGAAATGATAACTCCTGCCGCGATAAAGGTTGAATCTGATCCGGATAACGAAGAGCCTGCGACCGTAACAGCGGCTGTGACTGAAACTGTCGTTGATGAAACCAAGACTCCTGAAAATGAATTCTATGTCAAGGCAGGCTGCAAGGAGATCAGAAACAACGATAATCAGATGGCGGAGCTTTTCGGTTACTGGGATGATTATCACCTGGAGGCAGTAGGAGATCTAATACGTCTTGAAAGAGTCAGAATGCTGACAAAGGAGCTTTCGGGAAGCGGAGAGTATTACTACTACGGTGAAACGGATGCCAACAACGTTCCTAACGGCAAGGGACTGGCCATATATGAAAACGATACATACTACTTCGGCGAATGGAACAAAGGTCTCAGAAGCGGAAGTGGTATGTGGCTAAGGATTTATCCCGATACAAAGACCGCGAAGGTAGGAAGCTATACCGGCGTAATGGAGCATATGTATAACGGCCAGTTTAAAAATGACCTTCCAAACGGTAACGGCCAGGAACACTATACATATCAGACTGATCAGATAACAGGTGAGCTGACTATAGCGAATGTCGTAGGAAGCTTTAAAAACGGTTATTACGACGGTGAACTTTACATCATGACTATAGATAATAAAGGGGTTTCTTACGACTGGTTTGCTACAGGCTTAAGCGGCAGTTTCAAACCATGTGTTGAAAACAAGGTAAGTACGACTAATAAGAAACCTGTGTGGAAAAAGGGCGATGATAACGATCACAGCACTGACGAAAATGATGACGGGTTTCACTGGATGACTGATAAAGAGAATGCAAACTGGGGAATATACAGTCTTAAAAAGCCAAAGTAATTTAGTGTGATCTATTGATTTTTTTCTATAGATGTAGTACCATGGTACTAGGAGTAGGAGATTGTTTCGCCGATTGTTTAATTGACAAGGAGGTCAATTATGAACATATCTATGAGAAATGATTATAGTTATCTGTTCAACAACATGAACTCGAAGGCAACAAGTGCGAACAGCATGTACGGCATTAATCTTTCCGATTATGCGAGCATTAAGAGCGGCGGATACGGGAAGCTTATGAAGGCATATTACAAGAGTGATGTGGCTTCCTCTGCTGACAGTACAAAGACTTCTGCAAACTCCAAGGATATTCTTTCAAAGCTTACGGAAGCTAAGAAACCAGTAGCAGATACAGAGAAGGCAACCGCAGACAGCAAAGACGGTGCTACTACAGCAACAGCTTCTCAGTCAAAGGTTTCATCTGCGAAGGATTATCTTGATGTGATAATGGAAAGCTCAAAGCAGCTGTATGCAAATACCGGAGGATATAATGATTCATCCTCAGCGGTGGCAGGTGCGATGTTCAGTGCCGAAGTTTGATGCAGTTTAATACTATAAGAATTATCAAAAAGACCTTTTATCGTTTGTCGGTAAAAGGTCTTTTGTTTGTCGGGTTTTTTATGAATTCATATATGATAGAATTAAACTGTTATATTATGTAAAAAAGGAAAAGAAATTTATGAAAAAACAGGCATTTAATCCATACCTTCCGTCATGGGAGTATATACCGGACGGCGAGCCCTATGTTTTCAATGACAGGGTATATATATACGGATCGCATGATTTCTACAACGGACATGTTTTCTGTATGGGAGATTACGTGTGCTATTCTGCACCTGTTGATGATCTCGGAAACTGGAGATATGAAGGAGTTATATATCCAAAGACAGCAGATCCGTTAAATAAGGACGCAAAGATGTGTCTGTATGCTCCCGATGTCACTGTAGGACCGGATGGAAGATATTATCTATACTATGTGCTCGATCATGTCCCGGTAGTATCTGTAGCAGTATGTGATGAGCCTGCAGGAAGATATGAATTCTACGGATATGTTCACTATGCGGACGGTACAAGGCTTGGGGAGAAACCGGGAGATGAGCCTCAGTTTGATCCCGGAGTTCTTACAGAGGGTGATATAACATATCTTTATACAGGCTTTTGCGGAAGAGGAGATAAATCAAGAACAGGAGCTCAGTGCACGGTCCTTGACAAGGATATGCTTACGATTATAAAGCCGCCTGTTATTGTTGCGCCAGGATGTGAATATGGAGAAGGGACAGGCTTTGAGGGACATACATTTTTTGAAGCCCCCTCGATCAGAAAGATATCTGATACTTATTATCTTATATATTCATCGACATGGATGCATGAGCTTTGTTATGCGACAAGCAAATCGCCGGACAAGGATTTTGTATACGCGGGAGTGATAGTAAGTAACACTGATGTTGGAATAGACAGTTACAAACCCGCTGACAGGATCTTGGCATATGGTGGTAATAATCATGGAAGTATTGTAAAGATAGGTGATGAATGGTATATATTCTATCACAGACAGACGAACGGAACATGGTACAGTAGACAGGGGTGTGCGGAAAAAATAACTGTTGATGAAAACGGACATATTGCCCAGGTTCCGATGACTAGCTGCGGACTTAACGGAGGACCGCTAAAGGGCGAGGGAGAATATCCGGCATACATCGCCTGTCATCTGTTTACAGATGATATGAAACCCTATGTGGGGCCAGGCCAGCCCAGGATTATGCAGGATGGAAAAGACGGGGACGAGAATCCCGGATATATAGGCGATATAAGAAACAACACCACAGCCGGATTCAGATCGTTTGACTGCAAAGGTGTAAAAAGGATGGCTATAACAGTAAGAGGATATTTGAGTGGCGGAAAGATCGATATAATCGACGGACTTGAAGGTGATATAATTGGTTCCATAGATGATATCCCAAATTCAAATGTCTGGGAACGTTATGAGACGGATGTTGATCTAAAAGACGGTATACATGATATCTATGTAAGATATAAGGGATTCGGAAACAATGTGAATATCGCTTCCATAGAATTTATACTGTAAGAGAATATATAAAATGTAGATTGAAGGAGAACAAAAGATGCTTAGAATTACGGAGACTGAAAACGGTAAGGTTAGAGGAATTGAAGCTGCGGATCCCAGGATAACCGCATTTAAAGGAATACCCTTTGCAGCACCACCTGTGGGAAAGAACAGATGGAGAGCACCTCAACCTGCCTCAAACTGGGAAGGAGTAAGGGACTGCTTCAGGTTTGCACCAATTTCAGTTCAGGATACTCCGGGACTGGGAACAGATATATACTGCAAGGAATGGCATGTGGACCCTGAGATTGAGATGAGCGAGGACTGTCTGTATCTTAATGTCTGGACACCGGCAAAGAAAAAGGATGAAAAGCTGCCGGTAGTAGTATGGTTTTTCGGGGGCGCATTACAGTGGGGATATCCGTCAGAGATGGAATTTGACGGTGAGAGAATTGCAAGAAGAGGTGTTGTTGTGGTGTCTGTTAATTACAGACTTGCCGCACTCGGATTCATGACACATCCTCAGATCATAAAGGAACAGCCTGATTTCCCTGCAAACTTCGGAAACCTTGATCAGCAGTACGGAATTCAGTGGGTTCACAGGAATATCGCAAACTTTGGAGGAGATCCTGACAATGTGACCATAGCGGGTCAGTCTGCAGGCGGAGGAAGTGTATTAAGTCAGATCGCTTATGATGGGAATAAGGGACTGTTCAGCAAAGCCATAATAGAAAGCGGTATCGTAAAGAGTATAGACGGCAATTTCGGGCTTACAAAACCGTGTTCTCTGGAAGAAGCGGCAAAGAAGGGTGAAAGATTCTTTGAGTTTCTGGGTGTTAATACTCTTGAGGAAGCAAGAGAACTGGATGCATTTTATATTAGAGAAAAATATGCTGAATTTTGCGGCAATGATTTCACTCCTATGGGAATGTTAAAAAGATTTATGACAGTTCAGGATAATACATTCTGCAAGGGGGATCCATATGATGCGATAGCTACAGGCAAAGCAAATCCTGTTGCGATAATGGCAGGAAATACCGCTGATGAGTTCCCTGAGATCAGTTCCAACTGCAACGGTGCAAATGCGCTTGAATGGGCTGTAAAGAATCTGGCACTTAAAAGAAAAGAAAACAGTGTTGATCTGCCGACATATTATTACCGATTTGATACGGACATACCGGGTGAGGACAATCCAGGAACCTTCCATTCCTGTGAGCTGTGGTTCTTTTTTGAAACACTTGCAAAGTGCTGGAGACCGTATGTCGGAAGACATTATGACCTGGCAAGACAGATGTGCAACTACTGGTCTAACTTTGTAAAGAACGGAGATCCCAACGGATGTGATGCTGACGGAACTAAAATGCCCGAGTGGAAACCATACAGTGATGATTGTATATGCACCATGATATTTTCATCAAACGGGGCAGTTTCGGATATTAGGGATAAAGAAGATGATGCAATGAATGAATTGTTGCATAAGTAAGGAAAGATATGAGTAAGAATGCTAAGAATATTTTTATCGGAATACTGATTGGCGTTTTGACATTTGCCATAGTCGCAACTGGAGCGGTATTTGCATATAACAGGATTTTGGGCGAGCGCGTGAGCGGGCAGGAAGCAGATCAGACAGATTCCGAAAATAAAGATAAGGTCAAAAAAGATAAAAAGAAAACTGATGATCATCAGCATGCCTCTAATACCGTAAGAAATCTTGAACGCAAGATGATAACCATTGATTACGACAGTGATTCGATAAAGTATAATCCGAGTGTTCCCGCATACAAGCCCAAGGCCGATCTTAGTGATGTATATGATATCGATAGGGTCTATCTTGGTGATGAGGCTAAAGAAAAACTTGCTGAAAATAACTTTGTTGTAGCTTACGGAAGTGAAGCTGAATTCTTCGATCTTTATGAGTTCAACAGATATGCTCAATATGCAAGTTTTGTCACAACTGATTCGATGATGCATACATATCATCTTTATTTTGCCATGCTTCAGGAGAATACAGAGAAGAAGTTCCTCACAGACAGTATCAAAAAGCTTTCTGTAGGTATGTTTAATGCTTCAATAGAGCAGTATCTGACTCTTAAAGGCAGTGAATGGGAAGAAGCAGCAAGGTTAAATGTGATCTATTTCGGTGTTGCCAACAGGCTCCTTGGTACAGATGGCGTTGTCATTCCGGAATATGCAGCACAGGAAGTGATTGATGAGGTTAGTAACATAGTCGCTGCATCAGGTATATATACATCTTCGATAACCGGTGAGTATGAAGATTATTCCCAGTACAAGCCCAGAGGCTATTACGAAGGTGACGAGGAATTGGAAAGCTACTTCAGGACCATGATGTGGTACGGACGAATCAATTATGCTCAGAAAAGTGAGTTGATGAACAGATGCGCTCTTCTTATGACTCTTGCCATGAGTGATGAGAGTAACAAAGAAAGTTTAGATGAATGGGATGCAGTATATGAAGTGACATCTTTCTTTGTCGGTTCCAGCGACGATAACGGGTATTATGAATATCTTCCGCTTATCGATGAAGCATATGGTCAGGGAATCAGTACTTCAGACCTGATAGGAAATGAAAAAGGATGGGATAAGTTTAATGAGCTCACTGAAAACCTTGAAGTTCCCGCAATCAATTCAGAGATCTTTCTTGATGATGAAGGAAAGACAGATAAGAATGAGAAATCGAAGGGATTTCGTTTCATGGGACAGAGATTCACCCTTGATGCTGCAATACTTGATAAGTTGATATACAGCAATGTCAAGGAGGCTGATGACGGTTCAAAGAGAATGCTCCCGGATGCGCTAGATGTACCGGCTGCTCTTGGAAGTGATATGGCTCTTTCAGTCATAGCTGATGAGGGACTTGACAGATATCCAAATTATTATGATCAGATGGATAAAGCCAAGGCAGTTGTTAAGAAGGCTGATGAAGACGGATACAGAACAAAATCTCTTTACGGAGGATGGTTGTATACATTGAATCCGATCCTTATTAAGAAAGGCGAGGGCTATCCGTCATTTATGACTAATGACGAATGGCAAAAGAAGAGCCTTGAGAGCTATCTTGGCAGCTATACCGAACTTAAGCATGATACCGTATTGTATTCAAAGCAGGTCATGGCTGAGATGGGCGGCGGAGACGATACAGTATATGATGACAGAGGATATGTTGAACCGGAACCTGAACTTTATGACAGGTTATATACGCTTACAAAGAATACATCTGACGGACTGGATAAACTTGGTGTTATCAGCGATGAAGACAAGGAAGGCCTAAAGCTGTTGGGTGAGCTTGCAAAAAGCTTAAGAGATATTTCTATCAAGGAATTGAACGCTGAATCTCTTACAGATGATGAATATGAACTTATAAGAGGATACGGCGGAAGTTTGGAGCATTTCTGGAAAGATACATTAAAGAACAAGACAGACAAGGAATATATAGATTCCAGAGAGTTCCCGATGGCGCTTGTAACAGATATAGCAACTGATCCAAACGGTTCATGTCTGCAGCTTGGCATTGGTGGTGCTTCAACTATATATGTTATCTTCCCGATCGACGGGCAACTGCATATAGGCAGAGGAGGAGTATTTAACTTCTATCAGTTTGAACAGCCCATATCCGATCGCCTGACTGATAAGGAATGGCGTATAAAGCTCGGTATGAGCATGGATGATAACGATGAGTATCATTTCGAGGAAGTTGAACAGCCTTCATGGACACAGAGCTACAGATACAGATGGCATTATGGTGATTAGGGGTAAGAAACTGATTAAAGAGCATATTGCTATAATATCGGCAGTGATAGTTATTATCACTGCCTTTATCTTATTGTGGTGGTATTGTGCATTTCTGCCTTCATGGATAAAGTGGAACACTTTCAGTACGGATTATGGCGAAGGTTTTATAAAGCTTGATGGCAAGCATCTGTGCATTTATGATAGTGTAGATGATGACAAGCCGGTATGGTGTTCGAAAGATGATATTGCAGTCCAGTCTGTCATTATAAAGGATATTGACAGAGACGGTTTTGAAGAGCTGATCATGCTTGTCTGGAAGCATGGAAACTATGGAGAACACAGACCGTTCTGGGTTAAGAATAATGATATAGCTCTTAATCAGCATATTTTCATATATAAATATGACAAGAGCAGAGAAATGCGTCTGCGCCCAGTTTGGATGTCTTCTCAACTTGAGTATGAGGTGCTATCTATTGCATCGGGAGAAGCTGATTCTCTTATAGTCACTGACAGACAAAACAAATCACGTGTATGGAGATGGGAGGGATTCGGACTAAAACTCCTGGGAGATTCTAAGGATCGTGATATAGATGTAGTCTGTGCGGGAGATAATCTGATTCATCAGTCACTGCTTGACGGTTCAGATGATTATTCTTACCTTTATAATGATATATCTGTGAAAATCAAAGAGGCAGATATAGCAATGATAAATCAGGAGACGATTCTTGTTGATGATCCCGGAGCAGTTAGCGATTATCCGAGATTCGGTACGCCCTTAAGTGTAGGTAGAGCACTGATCGATGCCGGATTTGATCTGATATGTCTGGCCAATAACCATGCGTATGACAAAGGCATGTACGGAATAGAAACAACGGTATCCTTTTTTGAAGAGAATGATATCAAGTATGTGGGAGTTCACGCAGAAAGTCAGACTGCGCAAAAACCAAAGGATGCGATCACATGGATAGACGCCAAAGGGATCAGGATAGCGGTGTTGGCATTTACCGATTCACTTAATGGCATGGCACTGCCTTCTGATAATCCGTATGCAGTCGAAACATTAAAAGACGAGAAACGAGTAACTGATGCACTCGATCATGCAAGGGCAAGAGCGGATGCTGTGGTGGTATATGTTCATTGGGGTGAGGAGTATGAAACAATTCCTAATGAGCGTCAGCAGTATCTTGCAAAGCTTTTTTCAACACATGGAGCAGATGTTATCGTTGGATGCCACCCGCATGTTATTCAGAAGACAGATGTGATAACAAAAGAAGAGACAGGGCATGAGACGATAGTGTATTATTCGTTAGGAAATTTCATGTCTGCCCAGGACAGGGAAGAATGCAGAAAAGGTAATCTGGCTGTATTTACCGTGAAAAAGTCACAAGACGGGAAAACATCCATAGATTCTTATGACGAAGAAACGATTGATATTTGTAAATAAAGCAAGTGTATGATAGCATAGATATGAAGTGTATTAACTGGGGGAGAGTTAAAAACGAGGACATTTCGTTATGAGTCTGCGTGAAAAACTCAAAAATTATTGGGTATTACTTCATCAGGACATTTTTGTCGGAGACATGCGTGAGCAGAATATGCGTGCATGTTTCTGGGTTGGTGTTGCCGTTACTCTGGTGGCAAGCACAAATACAACTCTAAATCTAATCTGGAATAGAGATCCTATCACGATCTTTACGACCATTTCTCAGGCTATCGGTGGCATTATCATCATTATTTTCATTCTAAGAGATGAAAAGAAGATTCCGACCATATCCATGATGATGATCTGTATCATCACGTTCACTTATTACATATTCAGCGGTGCGTCCGGCGGATCCACCATTATATGGACTATGCTCGTTCCTATCGGTATAGGGTATTTTGGAAATGCTCTTTACGGTATATACTGCGGAATATATTTTGAGATTCTGTGTATTGTAGCTTTTTATACGCCTTTGAGAAATTTGTTAGACGTTCATTACACGAAACTGTTCATGGACAGATTCCCGATCCTGTATCTTCTGAATCTTATACTGGATGCTATCTGTCTTGTTAACTACCATGTTTCGGTTCTTAAGCTGATGGACTATGCGAAACAGATGATAAAGTCCAAGGAAGAAGCGGACAGAGCCAACCGCGGAAAGAGCGATTTCTTGTCTAACATGTCTCATGAGATTAGAACTCCCATCAATGCGGTCCTGGGTATGAATGAGATGATCCTGAGGGAGAGTCTTAACGCAAATAACCGACTTCCCGAAGATAGTGAAACAGTTAAACAGTTATTTGCTGATATTTGTAAATACTCTGGTAATATTGAAAGCGCCGGTAACAATCTTTTGTATCTGATAAATGATATCCTTGATTTTTCAAAGATCGAATCGGGTAAGATGCAGCTTGTTGAGACCGATTACAAGTTCAGTTCGGTTCTGAATGATGTTAGTAACATGATCTTTTTCAAAGCCAAGGACAAAGGACTTGAGTTTGACGTTGATGTTGACAGCGATATCCCCGATGATCTTCACGGCGACGAGATCCGAGTAAGACAGATAATCATAAATCTTTTAAACAATGCGGTAAAGTATACAAAAGAAGGATACGTTCATCTTAAGGTCAGCGGACAGAAAGTGAGCGAATCTTCATCAAAAGAAGCGATAGTCCTGATTATATCGGTATCCGACACCGGAATAGGTATTAAGGAAGAAGACATCCAAAAGCTTTTCACCAAATTCGAGAGAGTTGATCTGGAACAGAACAGTACCGTTGAGGGAACAGGCCTTGGTCTTGCCATAACCAAGAACCTGCTTGAGATGATGGGTGGTAAGATAAGTGTTGAGAGTGTTTATAACGAAGGTTCCACATTTACTGTTCATCTGCCGCAGATCGTTGTATCCGATGAGCCTGTAGGTGATTTCAGAAAGAAATTTGATGAGAGTCTCCAGAACATGGACGAGTATGTCGAATCATTCCATGCGCCTGATGCACATATCCTTATAGTTGATGATACTAAGATGAACCTTGTCGTAGTAGAAGGCCTCTTAAACCATACCGGACTTAAGATTGACATCGCAACAAGCGGAGAAGAATCTATCAGGATGGCAAAGGATAATAAGTACGATATCATCCTTATGGATCAGAGAATGCCGGGTATGAATGGTACCGAGGCAATGCAGCATATTAGAGAGCAGAAAGGTCTCAATACAGACACACCTTTTATCTGCCTGACTGCCGATGCGATAAGCGGAGCAAAAGAACGATATATGAAGGCAGGATTTGTTGACTATATCACAAAGCCTATTGATTACAAAGCTCTGGAGAAGACGCTCATTACCTACCTCCCCAAAGACAAGGTAGAGATCAACTGTTCAAAAAAAGAAACCGCGGTATCTGACAATGTAAAAACCAAAAACACTGAGCTTCCCAAGGAATACGATATGTTAATAGATGCAGGAATCAGTGCTGAAACCGGTATGAGATACTGCAGCAATAACTGGGAATTCTATGTATCGGTAATCCGTGATTATGTGGCAGGCTACAGCGAGAGATACGAAAACCTGAAGAGATATTATGATCTTAAGGATTGGGACAACTATGAGACGACTGTACATGCACTAAAGAGTACATCAAAAACCATAGGAGCAAACGAGCTGTCTGAAAAGGCTGCCGGGTTGGAAAAGGCCGCCGGAGAGTTAAATACATCATATCTTACAGATAAGCATGAAGATATGATGAAAGAGTATGAGGAATTGATAAGCTCGATAAAAACTGTATTTCCTGATTTTGATGATGTAACAGAAGAGTCATACGATATCCTGGAGTTTTCTCCGGATTGATGATTAGATAAAGAAAAAAGCTTGAGATTCAGAGTGTCTCAAGCTTTTTTAGTGCAGAAAAAGGGACTTGAACCCTCATGGTATTGCTACCACACGGACCTGAACCGTGCGCGTCTGCCAATTCCGCCATTTCTGCAAGCACCTATGTATTGTAAAGTTTTTTGAGTTCTGTGTCAAGTTCCAATATTATGAAATTTAGGGTTGACGAGGTATCGAATAGGTGGTATTATATCTCTTGCAGTCGCGAAAAAGCGATACGCGGTAAGCGGAAGTGCTGGAATTGGCAGACAGGCATGACTAAGGATCATGTTCTCCCAGAGAGTGAGGGTTCAAGTCCCTTCTTCCGCACGAATACAATTCATGAAAAAGCTTGAGATTTAGCGGGTCTCGGGCTTTTTTCTTTGTCGAACAAAATGATGTTTGAGGGGTTCCCAGGGGTTCCTAGGGGTTCCTTTTGATCACTATTCTCATAAGAATCCTGTATTTTAGCATCTTCAGAGTATGCGGAAGGAGGGACCAACGGACTTCTTTCGCTATTTTTATCGAGAAGATTACATACAGATGATAGATAGCCCTTTTGAGCATAACTATAAAATTTTAAATTTGTCTCTATTGAATGTCCCAACATGGCTGCCCTGTCTGCCACCGATATCCCAAGAGGCAATAGAACATTTGAGTTTAAAGACATCCTAAGAGCATGGTTATTTGTCACTTTGAGATTTTTTGATCTACACAGTCGTCTCAAGAATGTTAGATACGCATCTGTCTTTATCCATTCTCCATCTTCATGACAGAAGATGAATTCAGATTTGATCCCCATTTCATCCTGTAAGCTCTTAATCTCCTCCAGGAGAGCCTTTATACTTTTGGTGAGAGGAAAATCTCTACCATCTTCTGATATACCTTTTTCATTTTTGGTATATGGAGCAAGATAGTACTTTTTCCCTCCCTCCAGTTTTTCATGGAGCTGTTGAGCATGGATATGTATTCTGTCAGGCAGGATATCTTCCCATTTAAGAGCGCAGAGTTCTGCAACCCTTACACCTGTTTCGATGGCAAACAGCATTGCGTATCCGTGGATGTAATACTTGCCATATTTTTTCAGAGTCATCCTGTGGCGTACTTCTTCTTTGAGACTGTCTATTTCCTCGGGAGACAGGATCTTGTCCTCTGGCTTTGGCTTTGTGGTATCACATGACTTTAAGTATGGTTTGTTTGAGATTGACTCCAAAGGGTTTTCATCAATGATATGATGCCTTTTGGCATATCTGAAGATGATATTTAAAAGACTCTTGAATGCAAGATAAGTCTTTTTCTTCGGATGTGCGCTGGTTACCCATTTCTGACAATACTTTTTGATATCGAGTTCGGTCACATGGCGAATATCACGTTTGGCAAAATCATCTGTGATGAATCTCTTAAAATCATTCTTGTCTTTTAAGATGGTCTTAGGGTCCGGATTTTCTGTTACTTCTTTTTCCTTAACAGCTACTTTGAATATCTTTCCTATACTGAAATCCGACAAGCCGTCAGTATAGTGGATGTATAACTTGTTAAGAAGAGATTCGTAAGTAGATCCTTTTATCTTGGTACCATTAGCTAATTTTGTGATGTAATAATCCTTTGGATTTTCCAGGGTGGGTTCATGATGATGTATGCTTCGCATCTCCCCGGATTCTGTTACGTGCAGTTTTTCTATTAACTGTTCTTTTAGTTTCCTTTCTTTTTTACTTATCAATTCGATCTCTGTCGTGACATCGACACTATTAATGATACCCGCTTCAAATTGTGTTTGCAAGGATAGTCTTTGTCTCATGAGATCTTCTATTAGGTTTTGCGTTTGGGTTGATAAAATTACATTTTCAATATTTCCTTTCATGATGTTTTTCCTTACCGATGATGCTGGTATGGATGCACCGTCTACCACTCGTGGTGGTATAAAAAATGCTCCATCTATCATTAAAAAGATAAATGGAGCTTAAGTAAGTCTATATACTTCGGATGCATCTGTAACCGTGTTGCCAGTTGCTTTAAGATGCCAAACGACATCTTATAAATGTAATAAATTCTTTTCATATGCTTAGTTTTCCTTACTGAATAAATCAGAATACAAAATTAAAATGGTGTACCGGATAAGATATATCTCTGGTATTGCCATATGGTCACCATCCAGTCTTTGAGCTGATCGATCGTTTCTTTGGGAATAGAATCTCCAGAATTAAGAGCATGAGCTATCTGATTAATATTCACTCCGATCTTGTTGATCTCAAGCGTAAATTCTTTTAATTCTTTAGAATCATCGATCACTAAAACGTAACCATCGATCATCATCTTTCTGGAGTACTTTGAAAAAGATTGTATTCTTACTCTTTCCATTCGAAGTTTAACAGCAGCTTCTTCTTCATCAGACAGATAGATAATGTGTGCATTTTTTCTTGTCCTGTTTGGTTTGGATCTGCTCATTTTTTCTCACCTCCTTTCGATTTTGAGTTACAAAAATATGCATAAGGGTTTGGGGTTACCCCAAAAGTTTTGACAGCGTTAAGCTGTCGATTGGCAGTTGTGTATATACAACTGCTGTGCTTGCGACTACTGATTAATGAAATCTACCCACATAAAACAAAAACCTACATGCATGCTCATTATCATTAAAAAACGACAATAAAAAAGCACCTGCTCGTAAAAGAACAAGTGCTCATAAAGCAATCGCTATATTTAATTTGATGTTACTATCTTAGCATGATCAAAACCAAAAAGCAGTACCATCCGAATCCAAGTTAGGTATCATTTTGATTTGGCCATACATTCATGCCATAAGCTTAGTGTTGAAAAAACTAACATTCATCATTAAGACAAACTCTTTATGACAATACCATCTTACCATGACCGCTAACCTGATAAAAGATATGAAGCTGTGTCATTTCTCTACATTTATACTAAAGTTTTCGATATGAAGAAAACTTTATGCAGATCTTTACGATACCATTTTAGCAAGTTCATAAAGGAAATAAAAGGCTTTGAAATTAACACAATATTAACTTGAAGTTAGTTTTTTCTGTAACACTATTTTAAAATTATGAAGTCATGATCTTTGTAAGAAAATAAAAAAGACGAGATAAAAACTCGTCTTCAGAGTGTAGACAAATGGCCTGATACAGGTGCATTTCAACCCATTGCTGGATTAGTATGTTCAAAATAGAAAAAATGGCCTTGAGAATCGTGTTTTCTCAAGACCACTTTGTCTACAGTCTGAAGTGCTGTCAGTGTGACAGCACTTTTGTTTTATATATCCTTATGCGTTGACTTTATTTTTGAAAGTGATCTTTGGAAGGATATCTGCTTTGTTGAGTGCAGGTCTCAATGCGTTGTATAGGATGATAGCGATAACTGAATTTATGATTGCGTTTATTATGGTCGCATATGTTGTTATCGCCAAAAGAGCCTTGATCGCAGATTCAGCCTTCTCGGCATTGGGTGTTAACAGTGTGAACCATACATACTTAAGTGCAGGCTCAAACACACAGTTGAATGCAAGGGCACCGATCGCTGCTATCGAAGACCATTTGAGAATGTAGCCCTTCGGGTGATTCTGTGAGATGTTTGCAAGCTTGTGGGCGATGACTCCGACTATGACACCCATCACAAGTTTGCAGATGAAAGTTCTCGGAGCGCTTGCCGCATATCCGCCAAGTATGTCTGCCAGCGACAGACCGATGGCACCTGCGAGTCCGCCATACAGTCCGCCGAGAAGCAGAGCTCCCAATATAACAAATGCATTTCCGATATGAACCTTTGTTCCTGAGGCGTTGATCGCAGGGAATACTGAGTATCCTACGAAGCAGAGTGCGGCCATAAGTCCTGCATAAGCTATCTTTTTAATATTGTCGTTCTTATTGTTTTCCATAAATATGCTCCTCCTGTGTCATATTGCTTTTAAATTGAAAATAATATATCATTTAACTGGTATCATTAAAACTATCAGATTTGAAAACTTTTATATAACCAGATATGAACAAGAGATATATGAACCTGTATGAGCAGGTAAGAAGAGACATCATAGAAGGAAGATATGAGAAAGACTCAAAACTGCCCTCAAAACGAGTCATGGCAGAGAGCATGGGTGTCAGTGTCATCACAGTCGAGCATGCCTATGAGCTTTTGGATGAGGAAGGCTATATCACTCCGAGAGAAAAGAGCGGTTACTTTGTGACCTTTGATGACAGTGATGTATATCTTACGGATACAAAGGAGACGTATATACCTAAGACTGAGCACAGGGTAAACAACACCTTTGAAAACGATGACAGCAAAGAGAAAGAGCCTGTCATATCACAGTCCCTTTATGCAAAGACCGTAAGAAGGGTTCTCAGTGAATATCCTTACGAGATCATGAGCAGATCACCCATGTACGGAGTTGAGAGACTAAGAAGCATCATCGCGGATTATCTTATAAGAGGAAGAAGGATGAAGGTCTCACCCGATGAAATAGTGATCGGAGCAGGGGCAGAGTATCTGTACGGTCTTATAGTACAGACCTTTGGAAGAGATGTCATATACGGTATAGAGAGTCCCTCATATCAGAAGATAGCGAAGGTTTATGAGTCTGACGGAGCCCGTCTTGAGTTTTTGGAGCTTGGAAGTGACGGTATAGAGAGCAGTGAGCTTTGGAAGACAAAAGCGGAAGTCTTACACATAACCCCTTACAGGAGTTTTCCAAGCGGCGTCACAGCATCGGCATCAAAAAAGAGAGAGTATCTTAAGTGGGCCGATAAAAAAGATGCTATAATAATAGAAGATGATTTTGAATCGGAGTTCACACCCAGCCGTAAAGCTGAAGAGACACTCTTTTCACTCGACACACAGGGAAGAGTCATATATGTCAATACCTTTACGAGAACCATAGGGACTTATGTCAGGGTCGCATATATGGTGGTCCCTCAAAGATTAAAAGAAAGACTGGAAGAAAAAGTCGGTTTCTATGAATGCCCCGTTCCCTCACTTGACCAGTATGTCATAGCAAGCCTTATTGAGAACGGTGATTTTGAAAGACACATAAACAGGGTAAGAAGATTTAACAGAAGAAAGCAGTTATCCGGCACATGAGAGTAAGATGCATCGAGACAACTAAAGAAGGAAAAATATGCGGAAACATCTTTATGGATGCGTAATAGTTATTGTGACTCAAATTTTACTATTGGGATGGCATTCCCACTAAGTGAGTTAAATCGGAATATATTCCAGTATAACGTGCTATTAGTTCATAAATTACAAAATTGTGTTTTTTGACTTGTTGGAATTCATGGATAGCAGAGAGGAAAAATAATGAAACGAATTTATAATAAACATAACAGGGTGCTTCTACAAAGATTTATTCTCTTCATCTGCGCGATTGTGTTCTTAATTATCAGTTACCCAATCCATGCATATGCTGATGAAGAACCAGAAGTAGTTCGAGTAGGTTATTACGAGAATGAAGTTTTTCAAGAGGGGGCCAAAGAAGGTGAAGTCAAGAATGGTTATGCCTATGAATACTATCGTAAGCTTTCGGAATATACCGGCTGGGAATATGAATATGTCTATGGAGAGTTTGGTGATCTTTATCAAATGCTTCTTGACGGCGAGATTGATTTACTTGCCGGTCTGGCTTGGAGAGAAGACCGTGCCGGAATAATCGGCTACCCGAATGCTGTAATGGGTAAAGAATCCTACTACCTGGTTAAGCATGATGAGGATAGTGGCATTACTGCGGATCCCACCACTTTGAACAAATGTAAAATAGGTGTGCTGGACAGCGCAATGGTCGGTCCCCTAAATCAGTATCTGGAAGACAATCACGTAAAGGCGGAAGTGATTACTTATTCCGATTACACGGAGTTATTTGAAGCATTTGATTCTCATGAGGTGGATATTCTTGCAGCGGAAAGTGACGGTGCTCACGGAAGGGAGCATTCGGAAGTACTGACCGTTTTCGGCACATCCGATTATTATCTGTGTGTAAACAATAAACGCCCGGATCTTTTAACGGAGCTAAACTCCGCACAGTCAATGCTTGCGGCAGAAGAACCCAATTATCTGAATTCACTGCGTGCGAAATATTATTCGGTCAGCGTGACGGCAATGGCATTTTCACAGACCGAGCGGGACTGGATGAATAACCATACCACACTCCATGTCGGTTATCTGGAACATTATCTGCCGTACAGTGATACTGACAAACAGGGTAACGTGACAGGTATTGTCAAAGATATTATTCCCGCAATTTTGGATGTGCTCGGAATGCAGAGCATAAATGTCACATACAGCGGATATTTAAACTATGATGATATGGTTGCCGACGTTAGTTCGGGAAAAATCGATATGGCATTTCCAGTAGGCGGCGGACTGTATTATTCCGAAGAGAGCGGAATATACTTGTCCAATCCCGTATCTTCTTCCCACGCGGAGTTGGTTTATAAGGGTGATTTTAGCGAGAAAACGACAGAGCATTTTGCTGTTAACGAGAATAATCGTATGCAGTATTACTTTGTGCGGACGAATTATCCAGATGCGGAAATTACATCCTATCCGTCGAGTGAAGAATGTCTTTCAGCGGTTCTTACTGGCAAAGCCAGTTGCGCAACACTGAACGGACTAAGGGCAAACGATATTCTGCGTAACAAAAAATATGAAGATTTGTCACTCTATCAAACCGGTTATAACGATGCCAGATGCTTTGGTGTGAAGATCGGTAATGAAGGACTGTTAAAACTACTTAATCGTGGCGTTAATGTACTTGGAACCGATTATGTGCAAAGCATATCTTATCGATATACCAGCGGACTTTACTCTTACGGTTTTATCGATGCATTGCGAGATCATATGGCACTGGTCGGAACGATTATTCTAGTTATAGCCGCATTGATTGTATTTTTGCTTGTGAGGGATGTGCGGCGTACAAGGAAGGAAGTAGAAGAAAAGGAAAAAGCCCGATTAGATCTTGAAGCAAAGAACACGGAACTTGCGGAAAGTCAGAAAGCATTGTCTGATGCGCTGGTAGCTGCTGAGCATGCAAATAGAGCAAAGACAGCTTTCTTAAACAACATGTCCCATGATATCCGTACACCGATGAATGCTATTGTGGGTTTCACGGCTCTAGCGGCTTCCCACATTGATAATAAAGAACAGGTGCAGGATTATCTCGGAAAAATCTCCGTATCTAGTCAGCATCTATTATCTCTTATTAATGATGTTCTGGATATGAGCCGTATTGAAAGTGGAAAAGTCACCATCGAAGAGACTGATGTGCATCTGCCTGATTTAATTCATGATTTAAGGACAATTATTCAGTCCAATATTGCTTCCAAGCAATTGGAACTGTTTATTGATACACAGGATGTAATGCATGAAGATATTATTACGGATAAACTCAGGCTGAATCAGGTGCTTTTAAATATTTTGTCCAATGCGATTAAATTTACTCCTACAGGAGGCACAATCAGCTTCCGGGTTATTGAGAAGCCGTCGCCTGCCGATAACATCGCTAATTTTGAATTTCGTATTAAAGATAACGGAATCGGTATGAGCGAAGAATTCCAGAAGTCTATTTTTGAAGCATTCTCCCGTGAAAAGACAAGTACGGTCAGTGGCATTCAGGGGACAGGACTTGGTATGGCAATCGCGAAAAATATTGTTGATATGATGGGCGGAGTGATTACGGTGCATTCTGCGGAAGGCAAGGGTAGCGAATTTATAGTAGAACTTCCCTGTAAAATAAGCAGCGTATCTACGAAGTTTGAGCCTATTCCGGAGCTACAGGGCGTACGTGTACTTGTGGCTGATGATGATACCGATACCTGCCTTTCTGTTTGTTCCATGCTTCGCGAGATTGGAATGCGTCCCGACTGGACGAATTACGGAAAAGAAGCGGTGATACGTGCAAAGGATGCACTGGATTCGGCAGATGAATTCAGAGTTTATATTATTGATTGGCAGATGCCGGATTTAAATGGAATTGAAACCGTACGGAGAATCCGCAAGGTAATCGGAGACAGCGTGCCGATTATCATTCTGACGGCGTATGACTGGTCGGACATCGAAGAAGAGGCAAAGGAGGCCGGTGTAACGGCTTTCTGTTCAAAACCATTATTCATGTCTGAACTGAGAACTGTCATGGCTCAACCATTTATGACTTCTTTGGAAAAACAAACAGAGGAAAAGGATGAATTAGAATGCAAGCCGGATTTCTCCGGGAAACGGGTTCTACTGGCGGAAGATAATGAATTGAATCAAATGCTTGCAGAGAATTTGTTGACGAATGTTGGACTTGCTGTTGAGATTGCCAATGACGGAACGGAGGCAGTAGAAAAAATGAAATCCGTAGCCGCTGGGCACTACGATATTATTCTGATGGATGTTCAGATGCCTAAAATGGATGGCTATGAAGCAACCAGACAGATTCGTGCGCTGGAGGATAAGGAAAAGGCCGATATTCCCATCGTAGCAGTTACAGCAAATGCCTTTGAAGAGGACCGCCAGATTGCAATGGAGACCGGTATGAACGGACATCTTGCAAAACCGTATGATGTTCCGGAAATTATGAAAACACTAAAAGAATTGTTGGGATGATGTTAGACTATTAAATTGGAATACAAAAAGGAGGCTAATATGGAATTCATCTTTGGAATTCTATTTGAACTTATTATAGAGGGGTCAATAGGAGCGGTAGGCGATAAAAAAGTACCTCTCGTCCTCCGAATACTCGCCGCAGTGATCTTGATAGTTGTTTTTGGCGGACTTGTAGGAATACTCATATATATTGGCATAGATGAAAAAAATTTGCCTATATTCTTCTGTGGAGTTACTGTTGGTGTCATTGTAGTGTTGGCTGTTTGGCGGACAGCAATAAAGTATCGCAGGAAATAACTTCCGGTATGGTCCACTTGAAGGAATGACTCTTCCTACGACTGTGAATTTGGTCTTCAGATGCAGATTTGTTGAAGGAATTGAAACCGTATCCGAGGAAAGCATAGAGGTTGGTTGGTTCACACCTGAAGATGCAGTTAATATGATCACACAGAGTTATTTGAAAAAGGAATTTGAAGATGCGCTCGGTGGTAGAGGTGTAATTCACTTTGATACCTTTAAGCGTACACCTCAAGCAACGGAGTTTATGAACTGCCGTACGCTTTGACTTGGGGGATGGCTTAGTGAGTTATACCGGAAGATAAAACGCAAAACAAAGTTTAAACGATGGAGTAAAAGACGGGAAAGATTATGACTGAAGATATAAGAGCACAAAAGGAAAACACAGTGAGACTGTTTTTGCTTGAGGATGATGATGCGATAGGCATGGGACTTAAGTACTCTCTTGAAAAAGAAGGCTATGATGTTATTCATGTGAAGACAAAGAGAGATGCTCTTGAATCCTTAAAAGAAAATGAGTTTGACATGTGCATACTGGATATCAACCTTTCGGATGGAAACGGCTATGACGTATGCAGATATATCAAGGAAAGTAAAGATATTCCGATCATCTTTTTAACGGCAAGCGATGCCGAAGTCAATGTGGTCATGGGACTTGAGATGGGAGCAGACGACTATATATGCAAGCCTTTCAGGATAAATGAGCTTATGGCCAGGATCAAGACTGTTCTTAGAAGAAGCTCAAAAGGAAAAACTTCCGTGACTTCAGAGCCTGACGGGATCCTAAGGATCAAAAATATTTCTATCCATACGAATGAAGCAAAGGTCGGGCTGCTGGATGAGAGCGGATCAAATGAAACTATTGTTGAACTGACAGCACTTGAGTACAGGCTTCTTTTGGCCTTTTGCAACAACAGGGGAATTGTTATGAGCAGAAGTCAGCTTCTTGAAGACATGTGGGATGTAAACGGTGATTTTGTAAATGACAACACGCTTACCGTTTATATAAAAAGATTAAGGGACAAGATAGAAAAGGATCCTGCTGATCCTCAGATAATAAAAACTGTCAGAGGGCTGGGATATATGGTTGAAAAATAAAGGATGGGGGGCCTTTAAATGTATAAGAACAGTGAATTCAGATATATGATCATTTCGACAGCAGTGTTTACTGCTGTCATCTCTGTTTGCGGATATGCTCTATGCGGCATAGCCGCTTTTATTCTGTTAATGCTTACTGGAACTGTCTTAACCTGTGTATCTGTATATTTTACAAGACGAAGATATGCCGATATAGAGGCTCTCAATTCATATCTGGTAAGAGTTCTTGCGGGGGAAGAAAACCAAAGCATTCTTGATCAGAAGGAAGGCGAGCTGTCCCTTCTTAAGACAAACATCTACAAGACCACATCCACACTCTATTACCAGAAAGAACTTTTATCAAAAGACAAGGCAGCACTGGTGGATGCGATAGCGGATATCAGCCATCAGCTTAAAACACCGCTCACATCAATGATAGTCATGAACGATCTTTTAAAGACTGAAGAAGATAATGAAAAGAGGATCGAATTTCTAAATACTCAGTCAAACCAGCTTGACAGAATGAGCTGGCTCATACAGACACTGCTCAAATTATCAAAGATCGATGCAGGGACCATTGCAATGAAGCCCGAAGAGATCAAGGCAGATGAACTGATAAAGGAAGTCATCAAACCTTTTGAGATCCAGATGGATCTTAAGAACATCACATATTCTCAGAATGATTCTGATATGACATTTAAATGCGATAAAAACTGGACCATAGAAGCACTTCAGAATATCGTTAAAAACTGCATTGAACATATGGATAACGGGGGCAGTCTTGTCATAAACGTCTCCGATACAAATATCTTTAGACAGATAGAGATTAAGGATACGGGATGCGGTATTTTGGATGAAGATCTGCCGCATATCTTTGAGCGCTTCTATAAAGGAAAAAATGCGGGAAAGGACAGTGTCGGCATAGGTCTTGCACTCTCAAAGAGCATAATCACTTCCCAGCACGGGGATATCATTGTTGAGAGTAAGGAAGGGGAGGGGACAACCTTCTTTGTAAGATTTTATAAGACTATCATCTAATGTGACAAAATTGTAATAAAAAAGTCACATGTCTGTAAGATAAAAGGATTAGTCTGTTATCGTAACAAAGTAACAGCATAATCCAAAGAGGGGAGTTTTAAAAAATGAACATACTGGAAATAAGAGATCTTTGCAAGGTATACGGTACGGGAGAGACGAGAGTGGATGCATTAAAAAACGTCTCTTTTGATGTTAAACAGGGGGAATTCCTTGCAATAGTCGGACCTTCGGGTTCGGGGAAATCAACACTTATGCACATACTGGGGGGCGTGGATGTTCCCACATCGGGAACCTGCAAGATTGCAGAAACGGATATAGGAAAACTTGATGAAACAAAACTGGCTGTTTTCAGGAGAAGAAACATAGGCCTTATATATCAGTTCTATAACCTGATCCCGATCTTAAACGTGGAAGAGAACATGACACTTCCAATCCTTCTTGACGGGAAAAAGCCAGACAGGAAGCTTTTAAATGATCTTGTTGAAAAACTTGATCTTAAGGACAGATTATCACATCTTCCCAATCAGCTCTCGGGAGGTCAGCAGCAGAGAGTATCGATAGGAAGAGCACTGATGAATCATCCTGCGCTGCTTCTTGCGGATGAGCCGACAGGAAATCTGGATTCTGAAAACAGCAAGCAGATCATTTATCTTCTTCGCAAATTCAATAAGGAAAACAATCAGACGGTCATCATCATCACACATGATGAGAGGATCGCTCTTTCGGCTGACAGGGTAATTACCATAGAGGACGGAAAGATCACCCGTGATTCGAGAAAGGAAGGGGTGATCGCATCATGAATATAGTATCAAAGCTTACGGTCAGACACCTTCTTTCCAATAAGAAAAGATCTGTCGTGACAATACTGGGTATATCGGCATCCACTGCACTGATAAGCGCCATAGTTTTGGGAGTATTCTCGTTCTTTAGGTTTTTCGGTTTTCTGTCCGTGCAGTCCGACGGAAATGTACACGCACAGTTTAGCAAGATAACAAAGGAGCAGTATGTTTCTCTTTTGCAGGATGACAGGATAGGATCCATAGGGTTCTGTGATGCAGACTTAACGATCACGGGTGTAAGGCTTATCAATGATAAGGAAGACAGATTCAAAGTTGGAAATATCGATCATGCGGATAAGGTATATATGTCCATGAAGATACTGCCGGGGTTTGACGGAGAGCTTCCCAAAAACTCATCAGAGATAGCGGTTGAAGAGCAGTTCCTTATCGATAACGGACTTGATGATCTTAAGATAGGAGATACATTAACCTTTGAACAGGGGTACAGATATATCGATGATGAAATTGAAGGGCTCACATATCTTGGCGGTAACTATCGCTCTGAGGAACACTTTGTAGCTTTGTCTACGGAAACCTGCACGGTAACGGCGATCCTTCACGGGAATCGTCCTACATCTAGCTGGGATATCATAAGAGGTCTTGATGAGGGATATTTTCCGGATAAGGAAAATACTGAGGCACTGATCGCTCTTAAAGATTGTGATCATACAGCCATTAAGCAGTTAAAGAATATGATCGCTCAATACGGTATTGAAAAATACGATCTCAATTCGGAATATCTATTAAGCTGCTTTGCATTTGAAGACAGCGGGGGAGCATACAGATCGTTCTTTGTTATGATGGCGGTCGCACTTGCTATCGTCATAGCAACATCGGTCATTCTGATCTTTAATTCGATCGGGATGTCACTAACTGAGAGAATGCGCTATCTTGGAATGTTAGCCAGTGTGGGAGCTACTGCCAAGCAAAAAAGATTCTCGATATACTACGAAGGTATTGTCCTTGGAGTGATAGGTATCCCTCTTGGTCTTCTGTTTGGATATATAGGTACTAAGATCACTTTATCGGTGATGGGAAGCAAACTGCTCGAAGCGGATATGTTTGTAGCAGCAAAGGGTATGAGAGGAAGCATACCTATCGTATGCGAACCTTTTGCGATCCTAATGATCGTATTCTTTGCGGCATTAACGATACTCATCTCGACCTTTGTTCCTGCGATAAGAGCAGCAAAGGTAATGCCGATAGATGCGCTAAGACAGACCAATGTGATAAAGGTAAAGGCAAAAAGCCTTAAGGTAAATCCTCTTACGAGGAAGATATTCGGATATGAAGGCGAACTTGCCTACAAGAACATAAAAAGAAACGGTGTAAAAGGAAAGGTCATCACCGCAACTATCGCGGTCTCTGTTATCCTGTTCATTGTTATAAACTTCTTTTGCAGTTCCATAGCAAGAGTAAACAGGTACGAACTCGATATACCCTATCAGGTGGTTGCATCCTGCTCGCTTTCCGAAAGCGACAAACTGCGAAGAGCCATTAGTGAGATGGAAGGTGTAGATGACGTTTACTGTGTTTCAATGATACAGTTTCTGTTTAAGAAAAATCCTGATTCAAACATTGAGCTTGCAAATACCGATCTTGCCGATCCAAAATATCTTACTCCCGGATTTTCGGATATGTCCCTGGGCGATATCGATGTGGTCGTAGTCGATGATGATAAGTTTGACAGGATCTTAAATGACAACGGTCTTGAAAGGGATGATTACTACGGCGATACACTTAAGGGAGTTCTTTTAAACGACTTTTTCCGTGAAAGCAAGTCAAGTGAAGTATTTAATGAAAAGATCCTAGGAGAAGTCCTTCACTACGATGAGGCAATGGGAAATCCGCCTGCAGTAGAGATCGCTGCATTTGCTAAATATGATGAAAACAACAAGATGTTAGACCTTACTCCGAAGACGGAGATCGCACTTTATGTTCCTGCATCAATGTACTATGACAAGGCAGGTGAGGTGCTTGATAAAGACAGTCTTACGATGGATCTTGGCGTTGAGTCATCAATGCATGAAAGCATACATGAAAAGATATATTCACTTATGGAAAGCGACGGATATCATGACTACTACTGTGCCGATCTTGCGGATGCCATAAAGGCAATGGATACCGTCACGCTTCTTTTAAAGACGGTCATGTACGGCTTTACCGTTCTGCTTACTCTGATAGCTGTTGCAAATATCGTAAACACTATCTCTACCGGAGTGCTCTTAAGAAGAAAAGAGTTTGCGATGTATAAGTCGGTGGGACTTGAAAACAGCGGCTTTAAGAAGATGATAAGACTTGAGACACTTCTTTACGGTATCAAGGCACTTGTCTGGGGTATTCCGTTATCGCTTCTTTTAAGCTATCTCATGTACAGCAGCTTTGAGTCGGGACTGGTCACCTTTTCTCCTGACTGGCTTATGTACGGTGCGGTCATTATCGCGGTATTTGCCATCCTTGCTCTCAGCATGGCCTTAAGCATAAATACTATAAAGGATGACAACATAATAGAAACCCTTAAGGAAGATGCGGTCTGAAAGAAAGCGCTGTCAAAACGACAGCGCTTTTCGCGTAAATGAGTTATTGATTTATATTCTTTCCCATCTTTCAGAGATTAGTGCGACTATATTTTTATCGATATGAGGTATCAGTTTCATGTTTTCGTTTATGATCTTTGATATACCGTCAACCACGCATTCACCGAGA
>JAEEGJ010003199.1_pt1 | contig 65755 bp, 55 predicted proteins | sample 8958761 | NCBI WGS metagenome assembly JAEEGJ01 (sample SAMN16246546, study PRJNA631951) | gut metagenome | biome: gut microbiome; feature: rumen; material: RS-attached | host: Bos | place: Iran: Karaj | collected 2018-10 | reverse complement strand
CACGCCGTCAGATCGTCGAGCTGGACGCCGAGATCGAGAAATACCGCAGCCAGCTGGAGAACATCTCCAACAGCCGCGAGTTCGACTCCATCAACAAGGAGCTCGAGAACCAGGGCCTGCTGCGCGCCATCGCCGAGAAGAACATCGGCGAGGCCCGTCAGGCGATCGAGGACCGCAAGCTGGACCGCGAGCGCATCGCCGACCGCATCCTGATCCGCGAGGAGGACCTCAAGGCCAAGCAGGAAGAGCTCGCCACCATCGTGGAATCCACCGCGAAGGAGGAGAAGGCCCTGCAGGCCAAGCGTGCCGCCTGCGCCGCCAAGATCGACGAGCGTACGCTGAGCGCCTACGAGCGCATCCGCGGCAACGCCCACAACCACCTGGCGGTGGTGACTCTTTTCCCGAAGAACGAAGACGGCACCTACGGCGACGCCTGCGGCGGCTGCTTCCATACCATCACCCCGCAGCGCATCATCGACATCGCGTCCGGCAAGAAGCTCGTCATCTGCGAGCACTGCGGCCGCATCATCGTCAACCCTGACATTTAGGGGAGATGGCTGCGCAACGCCCCGGCAGCACCCGTAAGCGGGACCAGGCGGTCAACCTGGAGACGTTAGGCGTCGAGCTCGGCAACAAGCCGCCTCAGGCGCTGGACGTCGAGGAGGCCGTCCTGGGCGCGATGTTGCTGGAGCCCTCGTGCGTGGACCTCGCTATGGAGGAGCTCACGCCCTCCTGTTTCTACGATCCCAAGCACCGGATGATCTTCGAGGCGATGTCCCGCCTGGTGGCGGACCACACCTCGGTGGACATCATCACGGTGAGCAGCGAGCTCAAGGCCAAGGGCGACCTGGAGGCCGTGGGCGGCACCGTCGTGCTCGCGAACCTGTCCGAAAAGGTCGGGTCCGCGGCGCATATGGAGTATTATATCAAGATCCTCAAGCAGAAGACGATCCAGCGCGACCTGATCACGGCCTCGTACGACATCCTGCGGGATTCGTTCGACGATTCGATCAAGGTGGACGACCTGATCGACAAGGCGCAGAGCAAGGTTTACGACGCCATCCAGAGCAATGTCCGCCGCGAAGTGCAGGACATCGGCAGCCTGATCAACGCCGCGATGAACGACATCCAGGAGATGCAGGACAGCACCGGCCTGAACGGCGTCCCGTCCGGCTTCCTGAGCATCGACCGCGTGACTATGGGCTGGCAGCCTTCCGACCTGATCATCCTGGCGGCACGCCCTTCCGTGGGCAAGACGGCGTTCTCGCTCAACCTGGCGCGCAACGCCGCGGTGGACCACCATATGGCCGTGGCCTTCTTCTCCCTGGAGATGTCCGCGATCCAGCTGGTCAAGCGCCTGATCACCTCCGAGTCCGGCCTGAGCGCCGACAAGATCAAGGGCGGCACCCGCCTCGAGGATTTCGAGTGGGAGCAGCTGGAGTACAAGCTCAGGGCCCTGTCCAAAGCCCCGCTGTACATCGACGACACGCCGGGTCTTCCGCTGATGGAGTTCCGCACCAAGGCCAAGAACCTCGTCAAGAACAAGGGCGTGCGCCTGATCGTCGTGGACTACCTGCAGCTGATGCAGGGCCCGGCGGAGCTCAAGGGTATGCGCGAACAGGAGGTGGCGGCGATTTCCCGTACGCTCAAGGCCACGGCCAAGGAGCTGGACGTGCCCATCATCGCGCTTTCGCAGCTCTCCCGCCAGGCCGTGCAGCGGCAGGGCGGCGGCGGCAAGCCGCAGCTGTCCGACCTGCGCGAATCCGGCTCCATCGAGCAGGACGCCGATATGGTGATCTTCATCCACCGGCCCGATTTCGTCGGACTCAGCGAGAACCCCGAGGACAAGGAAAAGACCCAGATCATCATCGCCAAGCACCGAAACGGCGAGACCTGCGAAATCGATATGCTCTTCAAGAGCGAGCAGATCCGCTTCGTCGAGCTGGACGATGCGCTTGATATCCGTGCGGGGTCGATGACCATCGACTCTGCGATGAACAGTATGATAAACAATGAATTCGAATAGCGATATAGCCCATCGCGGGCGGATCGTGTCGATCACGCCGGAGGTCACGACCGTGGAGATCGTGTCTGAGTCGGCCTGCTCGGCCTGCCACGCGAAGGGGCTGTGCTCGCTGGGTGACGCCACCGTGAAGCAGGTGGAACTGCCGACCCGCGGCTGGGACAGCTACGCCGTCGGCGATGAAGTACAGGTGGTCCTGCGCGCTTCGATGGGCCACAAGGCCGTATGGCTGGCTTATGTCGTTCCCCTGCTCGTGATGGTCGCCGCCCTGCTCGGCACCCTCGCCGCAGGCGGCTCGGAGCTGCTCGCGGGTGGCATCGCCATCGGCGCCATAGCTTTGTATTATACCCTGATCTGGCTGCTCCGCGGCCGCCTCAGGAACCACTACATATTTAACATTAAGACTATTTGATGACCCAAACCGTTATCTGGACCGTCGCAATCCTCGCCGTACTGGGTTTGCTGCTTGCACTCGTACTGTTCTGGGTGGCTCGCAGGTTCAAGGTGGAAGAGGATCCGCGTATCGACGAAGTGGAGAAGGTGATGCCGGGCGCCAATTGCGGCGGCTGCGGCTTCGCCGGATGCCGCGCGTTCGCCGATGCGGCGGTCAAGGCTTCCAGCCTGGACAAGCACTACTGCCCCGTGGGGGGTGACGAGGTGATGCAGAAGGTAGCCGCCATCCTGGGATTCACCGTGGAGGCCAAAGCCCCTCAGGTGGCGGTGGTGCGTTGCAACGGCACCTGTGCCAACCGTCCCGTGGTCAACGACTACGACGGTGTGGCGTCCTGCCGGGTCAAGGCGGCGCTCTACAGCGGCGACACCCTTTGCGCCTATGGCTGCCTCGGTTGCGGCGACTGTGTGGCCGCCTGCCAGTTCGGCGCCCTGTCGATGGACCCGCGGACGGGCCTGCCTGTCGTGGACGAGACGAAATGCACCGCCTGCGGCGCCTGCACCAAGGCCTGCCCCAGACACATCATAGAACTGCGCAACCGGGGGCCGCGCGGGATGCGCGTGTATGTGCGTTGCGTCAACAAGGACAAGGGGCCCGTGGCTCGGAAGGCCTGCTCCGCCGCCTGCATCGGCTGCGGCCTTTGCGCGCGGACCTGCCGTCAGGGAGCCGTCACGGTGACGGACAATCTCTCCTATATCGATTTCACGAAGTGCAAGCTGTGTCGCGAGTGCGAGGCGATGTGCCCGTCCGGGGCCATCCACGGCGTGAACTTCCCCCAGGTACTGGACAAAGATGCCGTCAAGAAGCGCATCGCCGACCGCAAGGCGAGGGTTTTGGCGGAAATGAAGGAGGTAGCCAATGGGTAAAGTGACATTCTCCATGGGCGGTGTCCACCCCCACGACTGCAAATACGCTCGCGCGTGCGCCGTCGAGGAGCTCCCGCTCCCGCAGACCGTCTATGTGTCGATGGCCCAGCACTTGGGCGCGCCGGCCAAGCCGCTGGTCGTCCCTGGCGACCACGTGCGGGTCGGTCAGGTGATCGCGGAGCCGGGCGGTTTCATTTCCGCCTTCGTCCATTCTCCTGTGTCCGGTACGGTCAAGGACATCGCGCCCCGCAAGGATTTTGCCGGCAACCCCGTGATGCACGTGGAGATCGCCGTCGAGGGCGACGAATGGGATCCCGCCATCGACCGCAGCAAGGACTTGGTTACCGCCATTCCCGATGACAAGGCGCTGATCCTGAGCAAGATCAAGGCCGCCGGCGTCGTGGGATTGGGCGGTGCGACCTTCCCGACCCACGTCAAGCTCAGCCCGCCTCCCGGCAAGGTGGCGGACTGCCTGCTGGTCAACGGCACCGAATGCGAGCCGTACCTGACGAGCGACTTCCGCCTGATGCTCGAGCACCCGAAGGAGGTCGTCGTGGGCGCCGCCCTTATGCAGAAGACGCTGGACGGCTGCAAGTGCGTGATTTGCATCGAAGAGAACAAGCCGGAGGCCATCGCCGCGATGCAGACCGCGATCGCGGAGCTCGGTTATCCGGACATACGGGTCCAGGTACTGCGCAAGCGCTACCCGCAGGGCGGCGAGAAGCAGCTCATCGACGCGGTGCTGCACCGCCAGGTGGGTTCCGGCGGACTGCCGATCGACGTCGGCGCCGTGGTGCAGAACGTCGGCACCGCATTCGCCGTGTATGAGGCGGTCCAGAAGAACAAGCCGCTCTTCACCAACATCCTGACGGTCACCGGCGACAAGATCCCGGCGAACCTCCAGCACAACTACCTGTTCCGTATCGGAGTTCCTCTGTCCTTCGTCGCGGAGCGGGCGGGCGGCGTGCCCGGCACGGCGGCGAAGCTGGTCAGCGGCGGCCCGATGATGGGCAAGGCCATCAGCAACTTCGACGCCACGACGGTCAAGGGCACTTCCGCCATCCTGTATCTGAGCGAAGGCACCACCCGGCGCCATCCCGAGACGGCCTGCATCCGCTGCGGAAAATGCGCGGATTCGTGCCCGATGGGGCTGGAGCCCTTCCTGCTCAATCGTCTGTACAAGGCCGCCGACCTCGAGAATCTCGAGCGGCACGCGGCCCAGGATTGTATCGAATGCGGCTGCTGTCTGTACAGCTGCCCGGCCCACATCCCCCTGCTGGACAACATCCGCCAGGCGAAGGGCCAGGTGATGGGCGTCATCAAGGCGCGCGCCGCCGCTGCCAAAGCCGCCGCCGAAGCCAAAAAGCAATAGCGTATGGACAACAAGAAGTATATCGTATCTCCTTCTCCGCACATCCATGCGGACATCTCCACGACCTCGGTTATGCGGGATGTCATCATTGCGCTGGCCCCGGCCACGGTGGTCTCCGTCCTGGCTTACGGCTGGGCGGAGCTGCTCGTGATCCTCGTCAGCGTGGCCTCCTGCGTGTTGCTGGAATGGGCGGCAACCAAGTGGCTGATGAAACGCCGTTCGACCATAGGCGACCTGTCGGCCGTCGTGACCGGCCTGCTGCTGGCGCTGAACCTCCCGTCCTCGATTCCCCTTTGGATCGTGTTCATCGGGGCCCTGGTCGCCATCTGCGTGGCCAAGCTGCCCTTCGGCGGTCTCGGCCAGAACGTCTTCAATCCGGCCATCACCGGCCGCGTGTTCCTGCTGGTGTCCTTCCCGGCGCAGATGACGAACTGGACGCCGACGCGGGGCTTCGTCCCGGTGCCGGACGCCATTTCCGGCGCCACGCCGCTGAGCGCGCTCAAGGAGGCGCTCAAGTCCGGCTCCACCATTCCGCAGTTTATGCAGGCGAACGGCTACGAGCTGTCTTCGTTCCTCTTCGATGCGGGTGCCTCCGCGGGCGAGCTTTCCGCCACCGCGCTGGTCATCGGCTTCGCCTACCTGCTGATCCGCCGCGTGGTGAAACCCTGGATTCCGCTCAGCATCCTGGGCACGATCACGCTCATCTCCCTGATCTTCCGCGGGATCAATCCCGACATCTACACCGGTCCGGTCTTCAACCTGCTGACCGGCGGTACGCTCCTCGGCGCGTTCTTTATGGCGACGGACTACGTGACCTCGCCGATGAGCCTCTGGGGCGGCGTGATCTTCGGCGCGGGCATCGGTCTGATCGATATGATGATACGCTACTTCGGCGCCTATCCGGAGGGTATGTCGTTCGCCATCCTGCTGATGAACTGTACCGTGCCGCTCCTGAATATGTGGTTCCACCAGAAAAAATACGGGAGGGCATAGACGATGGCAGCTGTATCTTCACTCAAGAATATGACCCTGTGCCTGACCCTGGTCTGCATCATCTGCGCGGTGGTCGTCGGCGTGGCCTACGCCGTGACCAAGACGCCGATCGAAGCGGCCGCCCAGGCCAAGACCACGGCCTCCATCGCCCGCGTGCTGCCCGCGTTCAGCGCCACGCCGCAGGAGGGGAGCATCCGGGTCGGCGGGACGGACTACAAGTACTACAAGGTCGAAGGCGCCGGCTGCGCCATCGTCTCCTCGACCTCCGGCTTCGGCGGGCTGCTCACCCTGATGGTGGGTATCGCCGAGGACGGCACGGTCCACAATACCACCGTCCTCTCGCACAGCGAGACCCCGGGCCTCGGCGCGAAGTGCACTTCCGACGAGCGCTTCCTCTCGCAGTTCCGGGGGCTCGACCCGGCCGTGAAGACCATCGCGGTCAGCAAGGACGGTGGCGACCTGGACGCCATTACGGCCTCGACGATCACGTCCCGCGCGTATGCGCTGGCCGTGTCGAACGCCGTGGAAGTGTTCAAACAACTGAAAAAGGGAGGGCAGGGCAATGAGTAAATGGCATTTCCTGACGGACGGGTTCATCAAGAACAACCCGACTTTCGTGCTGGTGCTCGGTATGTGTCCGACCCTCGCCACGACCACTTCCGCCATCAACGGCCTGGAGATGGGACTCGCCACGATGAACGTGCTGATTCTCAGTAATGTGGTCATCTCGCTGATCGCCCCCAAGGTGCCGGACAAGGTGCGTATCCCAGTGTATATCACCGTGATCGCGACCTTCGTGACGGTGGTTCAGCTGCTGATGCAGGCCTATATGCCTGCGGCTTATGAGACGCTCGGCCTGTTCATCCCGCTGATCGTGGTCAACTGCATCGTGCTCGGCCGCGCGGAGGGCTTCGCCAACAAGCACGGCGTGGGCGAAGCCGCCCTCGACGGCCTCGGCGTGGGCCTCGGCTTCGCGGTATCCCTGATGGTCATCGGCCTGGTGCGCGAGATCCTCGGCAGCGGATCGGCCTTCGGCTGGAAGTTCATCTCCGGCGACGGCATCCTCGCCTTCGTGATGGCGCCCGGCGCCTTCATCGTCCTGGGCTTCCTGATGGTCCTGTTCAACAAGTATCTCGCTAAAAAGTAGGGCGCCATGGAATATTTCCTCATCATCGTATCGGCGATCTTCGTCAATAACATCCTCCTGGCGCAGTTCCTGGGCGTTTGCCCGTTCCTCGGCGTGTCGAACAAGCTCTCCACGGCCACGGGTATGTCCGGGGCCGTGTGCTTCGTGATCACGCTCGCGACCGTGGTGACCTACCTGCTGAACCAATACCTGCTGGTGCCCCTCGGCCTGACCTTCCTGCAGACCATCTCCTTCATCCTGGTGATCGCCGCCCTCGTGCAGATGGTGGAGATCATCCTGAAGAAAATCAGCCCTTCGCTCTACCAGGCGCTGGGCATCTTCCTCCCGCTGATCACGACCAACTGCGCCGTGCTCGGCGTCGCCATCACCGTGGTGACCAAGGATTTCGCTTTCGGCGGCGCTGCGCCCCATATGCTGAACCTGGGCCAGGCCACGGTCTATGCCTTCGCCACTTCGCTCGGCTACGGCCTGGCGATGTGTCTGTTCGCCGGGCTGCGCGAGCACCTGGCGGGCTGCGACGTCCCCAAGGCTTTCAAGGGCCTTCCCATCGCCCTCATCACCGTGGGCATCATGGCGCTGGCCTTCCTCGGTTTTTCCGGAATCGTTTAACCCTTAAATAATTACAATCATGAAAAAAGTAATTGCAATCCTTGTAGCGGCCCTCGCTTTCGTGGCCGTCGCTTCCGCGCAGCCGCGTGCCCTGGGTATCCGCGGCGGTTGGAATGGTTCTTTCGGCGGTGAGGTTTCCTACCAGCACAGCCTGGGTTCCAACTTCGCTGAGTTCGACCTCGGTCTGTATGGAAACGGTTTCTCCCTTGCAGGCATCTATGACATCATTTTCGCCAACGCCGGTGCCGTCAACTTCTACATCGGCCCTGGTGCCATGGTGCAGATTGTCAATCACGAGAAGGCTTCCCACCTGCACGCCGCACTCGTCGGACAGCTTGGTTTCGAGATCGAGACGGGCATTCCTCTCAATATTTCGGTTGACTGGCGTCCCGGTTTCTTCCTGATCGGTCCGGATCAGCCGTACTTCGGCTGGCAGGGTTTCGCCCTTGCTCTCCGCTATCGCTTCTAGCATCCTGTAAGAAGTAGCGGCCATGAAGAAGATTCTTGCTATCCTCGTTGCGGCTTTTGCCTTCGCAGCTGTCGCTTCCGCCCAGCCGCGTGCCTTCGGCGTACGCATCGGCTATGGCGCAGAAATCTCCTATCAATATAGCGTGAGCAACGCCACCTTCGCCGAGATGGACCTGGGTCTGATCGGCGACAAAGGCTGGTATGTGTCAGGTCTCTTCGATTTCATTCTCGGCTCCGCCGGCCAGGTGAATTTCTACGCCGGCCCTGGTATCCAGCTGGGTACGAGGAATTACGAGGAGACGGACGGCGGCAATATTTTTAAGTTCGACGCGGCCATCGTAGGCCAGATCGGCGCCGAATTTGAGATTCCCGGCGCGCCGATCAACATCTCCCTCGACTGGCGCCCCGCCATCTATTTCAATCACGGAGGGTTCGGTTGGACCGGATTCGGCCTCGCCATCCGCTACCGCTATTAATCTTAAATTTTCTTAAAAATATCCCGGCTTGGAGAACAAGCCGGGATATTTTTTTTTATCTTTGGCTGCTATGTATCAAATCCTGACCAAAGAAATGCTGACTCCGACCATCTGCCGGATGTCAGTCAAGGCCCCGCGCTTGGCTGCGGCGGCGCAGCCTGGGCAGTTCCTGATCGTCCGCGCGGACGAAAAAGGCGAGCGCATTCCCCTCACGATCAGTGACTACAGTGCCGAACAGGGGAGCGTGACGATCGTCACCCAGAAGATCGGAGCGTCCAGCTCCGACATCATCGCTTATGAACCGGGCGAAGCGTTCGCCGACGTGGTCGGCCCGCTCGGTCTGCCTTCCGAATTCGTAGAAATGGACGCGGAGAAGCTCTCCGCGATGCGCTATATCTTCATCGCCGGCGGCGTGGGCACGGCCCCCGTCTATCCGCAGGCCAAGTGGCTGCACGAGCGTGGCGTGGCGGTGGACGTGATCATCGGCGCGAAGACCAAGGACCTGCTGATCTACAAGGAGGAGATGGCCGCAGTGTGCGACAATCTCTTCATCTGCACCGACGACGGTTCCGAGGGCTTCCACGGTATGGTCACGGCCCTGCTGGAGAAGCTGGTGGCAGATGGACGCAGCTACACGCAGGCCGTGGCGATCGGCCCTATGATCATGATGAAGTTCACGACCCTGACCGCCAGGAAGCTCGGCATCCCCATCATCGTCAGTCTCAACACCCTGATGGTGGACGGGACCGGTATGTGCGGCGCCTGCCGCGTGAGCGTGGGCGGCAAGACGCGCTTTGCGTGCGTCGAAGGTCCCGAGTTCGACGGCTACGAAGTCGATTTCGACGAGGCGATGCGCCGCCAGGGACAGTACAAGGCCGAGGAGGCCGAAGCGAATGAGAAACACGTTTGTAAAATAGGGAGGGGCAAGTAAGATGGCAAACAAGATTCCCCGTGTGCCGGTACGCGAACAGGACCCGAAGGTCCGCGCGACCAACTTCGAAGAAGTGTGTTATGGCTACAACAAGGAGGAGGCGCTCCTCGAGGCGTCCCGCTGCCTGAATTGCCGCAATCCCCGCTGTATGACGGCCTGTCCGGTCGGTCTGCAGATTCCGCGCTTCATCGCGGAGCTCGCCGCCGGCAATATCGCCGGCGCCGCCGCCGTGATCGCGGAAGATTCCTCGCTGCCCGCCGTCTGCGGCCGCGTCTGCCCGCAGGAGACCCAGTGCGAGGGCAGCTGCGTGCTCGGCGTCAAGGGCGAGCCGGTCGCCATCGGCAAACTCGAACGTTTCGTGGCCGACTATTCCAGAGAACAAAGTGTCAAACAGCCTGTACAGGAGGTTGCTGCAAAGGGTAAGAAAGTAGCGGTGATCGGCAGCGGCCCTGCGGGCCTGGCGTGCGCGAGCGACCTGGCGAAGTGGGGCTACGACGTGACGATCTTCGAGGCGCTGCACAAAGCCGGCGGCGTGCTGGAGTACGGCATCCCGGAGTTCCGTCTGCCGAAGGACAGGGTGCTCAAACACGAGATCAACGCCGTGCGTGAGCTCGGCGTCAAGATCGAGACCAACGTCATCGTGGGCCGCACCATCACCATCGACTCCCTGATGGACAAGGAGGGCTTCGAGGCCGTGTTCATCGGCACCGGCGCCGGACTTCCGAAGTTTATGAACATCCCGGGCGAGAACCTCTGCGGTGTCTTCTCCGCCAACGAATTCCTCACCCGCAACAACCTGATGAAGGCCTGGCGCGAGGATTACCTCACCCCGATCCACGCCGGAAAGAAAGTGTGCGTCGTGGGCGGCGGCAACGTCGCGATGGACGCCGCGCGTACGGCGCTGCGTCTGGGCGCGGAGGTCCACATCGTGTACCGCCGCACCGAGGCCGAGCTGCCCGCCCGCCGCGAGGAGGTCCACCACGCCGCCCAGGAAGGCATCATCTTCGATATGCTGACCAATCCGGTGGAGGTGATCGGCGACGAGAAGGGCTGGGTCAAGGCCCTGAAGTGCATCCGGATGGAGCTCGGCGAGCCCGACGAGAGCGGCCGCCGCAGTCCGGTGCCCATCCCCGGCTCGGAGTTCGAGATCCCCACGGAGACGGTCATCATGGCCCTGGGCACTTCGCCGAATCCGTTGATTTCCAGGACCACGCAGGGTCTGGAGACCAATCGCCGCGGCTGCCTTGTCGCCAGCGAGGAGGGTGCGACCACCCGTCCGGGCGTGTTCGCCGGAGGCGACGCCGTCACGGGTGCCGCCACGGTGATCCTGGCGATGGGTGCGGGGCGCACGGCCGCCAAGGCCATCGACGCCTACCTGAAGCAGAAATAACACGGACCAAGACGAATAACCTGACCAACCACATATGAATCTGAAGACTTTGACCGCTCCGCTCGGAACCTGGAAATTCTGGAAGGAGCTCCTCATCATGACCGTCGGTATGTTCATCGCCGCGGCGTCCGTGTATTATTTCCTCGTCCCGAGCAAGATCGTCGTCGGCAGCATCTCCGGTCTGTCCATCGTGATCAGCGCCCTGTTCGAGAATGCGGGCATCGCCATCAAGGTGTCCACCGTGGTGCTTGTCATCAATGCCATCCTGCTGATCCTGGCCTATTTCCTCATCGGCAAGGAATTCGGCCTCAAGACCTGCTACACGGCCCTGATCCTCGGTCCGATGATGGATCTGTGGGAGAAGATATGCCCCTACACCCGGCTGCTCGCCCCCGGGGAGACTTCCGTGATGGGGGACCTTTGGTTCGACCTGATCTGCTTCGTGCTGATCCTCAGTATGTCCCAGGCCATCATGTTCCGCATCAACGCTTCTACGGGCGGCCTGGACATCCTCGCCAAGATCGTCAACAAATACCTCCACTTCGACATAGGCCTGTCCGTGACGATCGCCGGAGTGATCATCTGCTGCACGGCTTTCTTCGTGAACCCGTTCCGGCTGGTGATCATCGGCTTGATCGGCACCTGGATCAACGGCCTGATCGTGGACTACTTCATGGCGAGCCTGAGCAGGCGCAAGCGTGTCTGTATCATCTCCGACGACCACGAGATCATACGCGACTACATTGTCAACAAGATCGTGCGCGGATGCAGCCTGTATGAGGTGACGGGCGGTTACAAGGGCGAGAAGCGGATGGAGATCCAGGCCCTGCTGACCAAGGACGAATTCGCCGACGTGATGAACTTCATCCGGGAAAAGGACATCCGGGCCTTCATCACCGCCGGCAACGTCAGCGAGGTGTACGGCCTGTGGACCGAACACAAGCGGCATAAGAAATAGCTATATTTCCGGAAAATCCGTATATTTGCACGCCGTTTCGCCCTGCGCGGACGGCGTGATGGTCCCTTAACTCAGTTGGATAGAGTAACGGTCTTCTAAACCGTAAGTCGAGAGTTCGAGTCTCTCAGGGACTACTCCTCATAATGGGCTAATCTGTGGCAATTTGCACAAAGCAGAATGCACTTTGACAGCTCTTCCTGGATTCGGGAATCAGACAACAACCTCAGTTTTGTCCACATGTATTCTTTTTCTGAAGGGTCTGTGTGGTGAAAGTCGAAAACGCTGTAATTGTTATCTGTCAATTCAAGGCCACAGGACTGGCATTTCCCGCCTAATTGTCTGATATATTTAATCTTCCGCTGCTTCCAACGTTCCATACAGAACTTGTTGAAGCACTCTTTACACAGGCTCATGACCCCATACCTGTGGCTGCGCTGTGCGTAATAGTCGGAGATGGGTTTCTCCTGATGGCAGGATGAGCAGACTTTTGTCTCCATCTGTCAGTTATACCAGGTTGATACCGGCGTCGCGGCACTGGCGCTGCATCTCTTCGGGCCAGATGCTGCTCTGGATCTCGCCGATGTGGGCTTTGCGAAGCAGGAACATGCACAGGCGGCTCTGGCCGATACCGCCGCCGATGGTGCAGGGGAGTTCGCCGGCGAGCAGGCTCCGGTGGAAGGGGAGCGTCTCCTTGCTGCTCTCGCCCTTGATGGCGAGCTGGCGGCGGAGCGCTTCCGCGTCCACGCGTATGCCCATACTGGAGAGCTCGAAGGGGCGCTGCAGGATGCTGTTCCAGACGAGAATGTCGCCGTTGAGGCCCTTGAAACCCTCTTCGTTGGGGCTGCTCCAGTCGTCATAGTCGGCGGCGCGGCCGTCGTGCGGCTCGCCGTCGGAGAGCACCCCGCCGATGCCGATGATGAAGACGGCGCCCCAGCGGCGCACGATCTCGTGCTCCCGCTCCTTGGGGCTCAGGCCGGGATAGAGCTGCACCAGCTCCTCGGCGTGGACGAAATGGATGTCTTCCGGGAGTTCCGGGACGATCTGGGGGAATTCGACGAAAAGTTTGTTTTCCGTGACCTTGATGGCTTCGTAGATGCGGCGGACGGTCTGCTTGAGGAAACCCAGGTGGCGGTCCTCCGGGCGGATGACCTTCTCCCAGTCCCATTGGTCCACGTAGATGGAGTGGAGGTTGTCCAGGTCCTCGTCGGGACGCAGGGCGTTCATATCCGTGTAGATGCCGCGGCCGGGCTTGATGCCCATCTGGGCAAGCTTGACGCGCTTCCATTTGGCAAGGGAATGCACGACCTCGGCCCGCTGCTCGGCCATATCGCGGATGGGGAAGCGCACCGGGCGCTCCACGCCGTTGAGCTCGTCGTTGATACCGGTCCCGGAGAGCACGACCATCGGGGCGGTCACGCGCAGCAGGGCCAGCTGGGCTGACAGATTGTTCTGGAACATATCCTTGACGGCCTTGATGGCCTTCTCCGTGTTCTCCGCTCCGCCGAGCAGGTCCACGTACCGGTCGGGAAGAATCAATTGCATAAGGCTACGGCTTACTAACTTACCGTGTGCAAATATAATGACTTATTTCTTTTTGCGCAAAGAGAAGCGGACGTAGGAGATGACGCCCACGATGATGATGAGCACCGCGTGCGCCTCGTGGCCGAGGGTGGCGGCCAGGATGCCGGTCTCCCAGCTCGCACCGTACAGGCTCTGGACGGTGAGGGCCACCAGGTAGTGGTAGGCGCCGATGCCGCCGGGCACGGGGATGACCGAGGCGATGTTGCTGACGGCCGACAGGAAGAGGATGTCCACCCCCGCCATCCCGTCCAGGGCGGGAATGGCGCGGACGGTGCACCACATCGTCAGCACGTACATGGTCCAGATGCCGAGGGTGCTGAGCAGGAAGGGCCATTTCCGCTCCATCTTCGCGATGCTCGTGAAACCCGTCGCGAGGCCGCGGAAGGCGCCGGCGATGCGCTCGAAGAGGCGGACGCGGGCGCGGAAACAGAACACCGCCCAGACGAACGCGGCCAGCAGCAGCACGAGGGCGCCGAGCACCCAGCCGATCGCGCCGCCCAGGCGGCCGGTCATCGGCTGCCAGACGTTGTCGACGAAGAAGGAGCCGAAGCTCTGCCATTTGAGGACGAGGGCGGCGAGGATCAGGATAAAGACCATGAACACGTCGAACACCCGCTCGCAGGCGATGGTGCCGAAGGTCTTGTCGTAGCTCATCCGCTTGGAGCTGACATAACCGCAGCGGACGAATTCGCCCGCGCCGGGCAGCACCACGTTGACGAGGTTGCCCACGTTGATGGCGTCCCAGATCGTGATGTGGCGGAGCTCCGGGTCGAGCGGGTGCATCAGCGCGCGCCAGCGCTCCTCGCGGAAGACGAGGGCGAGCAGGGCGGCGATGAAGAACAGCACCACGTAGATCCAGCGGGTCTGCTGCAGACCGCTCCAGAAAGCCTTCCAGTCCACCCCGCGGAAGGCGAGCCAGACCAGCACGGCGGCCAGGATGGCGGACAGGGAGTATTTGATGATATTTACGGCTTTCTTGTCCATGGGCTGCAAATTTACGATTATTTTATGTTATTTTTGTATGATATGAAATCGATTCTTGGAATAGGCAATGCCCTCACGGACATCCTGGCCGTCCTGCCGGATGATTCCCTGCTCAACGAGTTCCACCTGCCCAAAGGCAGCATGCAGCACGTGGACCACGAGACCGGCGACGGGATCTGGCAGGCGCTGAAGCCCCTGGGAGTGAAATACGTGGCCGGCGGCTCCGCCGCCAACACCATCACCTGCACCGCGATACTCGGGATGCCCTCCGCCTTCATCGGCAAGATAGGCAACGACGAGCTGGGCCTCCTGTTCAAGAGCGACCAGGAGCAGTACGGCATCAAGTCCCATCTGCTGACCGGCGTCCATTCGAGCGGCCGCTCGATGGTGTTCGTCAGCGGAGGCAATGCCGAGCGCACCTTCGCCGTGTACCTCGGCGCGGCGCTCGACCTCATCCCGGAGGACCTGGATCCGGCGTGGTTCGAGGGCTATGACTATTTCCATATAGAGGGTTACCTGGTGCAGAACCAGGAGCTGGTGCGCCGGGCCGTTGAGCTCGCGCGCGCAGCCGGCTGCATCATTTCCCTGGACCTGGCATCGTACAATGTCGTGGAGTCGAACCTGGCGTTCCTGCACGACATCGTGGAGAAATACGTGGACATCGTGTTCGCCAACGAGACGGAGGCGAAGGCCTTCACGGGCCTGTCCGACCCGCGCGCCTGCTTGGACGTGCTTGCGAAGCTCTGCGCCACCGCCATCGTGAAGGTGGGCAAGGCCGGCAGCTGGGTCCGGCGCGGCGACGAAGTGCACTTCGTGGAGCCGTGGCCGGCGGATCCCGTGGACGCCACGGGCGCCGGGGACACGTATGCCGCCGGCTTCCTGTACGCCGACTCGCTCGGCCTGCCGCTCAAGACCTGCGGCGAGGTCGGCTCCATCATCGCCGCCAAGGTGGTGGAGGTCGTCGGCACCAAGATCGACATTCCCCGCTGGCGCGTGGCCAAGCAGGAGATACGCGAACGGATAGCCGCTCCGCAGCAATGAAGAACCCCATCCTCATCCTGATCCGCCGTATGGCGCTGCGCCGGGGCCAGAGCAAGGTCCCGACCTCCCTCCTTCCGCTGAAGAAGGTGCAGCACGCCACGGTGTTCGTGGACACCACGGGGGGTGAGGACACGACGCCCATTCTCAGGGCCGTCCAGCAGTTTTTCGAGTACCAGGGCATCCCGGTGCTGGTTTTCTGCCCCGAGAAGCGTGACATCAATGCCATCGGCCGGATGAAGAACCGCCTGCGCGGATCCCACCGGCATCCGCGCAGCGAAGACCTGTTCGTCTCGCTGGCCGCGTCCCCGGAGAATTTCGCGGCGGAGTACGAGGCGCGCTGCAGCACGGCCCGCTGCAAGGTGGGGCGTTTCCAGTATCCGGGCAATGTTTTTGACCTGGTGGTCACCGCCCCGGGCGGGAGCGAGCCTTCCCAGTCGGCGGCCTTTTCGGCCATCAAGGATTTCCTGACCAAGATCCGATGAAGAAATACCTCATAGTCTTCCTGATTTCGATGGTACCGCTGATCGAGCTCCGCGGCGCCATTCCCTATGCGGTGGGCTTCGGCCTGCCCATCCTTCCTTCCCTGGGCGTGGCCCTGCTGGGCAATATGCTGCCGGTTCCCTTCATCTTCCTGTTCGCGCGCAAAGTGCTCGAATGGGGCAAGGACAAGAAGTACATCGGCAAGTTCTTCACCTGGTGTCTGGAGAAGGGGGAGAAAGGCGGCCGCAAGCTGGAAGCGAAGGCCGGCGCCGGGCTCTACGTGGCGCTGTTGCTCTTCGTCGGCATCCCGATTCCGGGCACGGGCGCCTGGACGGGGACCCTGGCCGCCAGCATCCTGGATATGGACTTCAAGAAGAGCGTGATCTTCATCCTGCTGGGCCTGCTGCTCGCCGCCGCCATCATGCTCCTGGCGAGCCTCGGCGTCTTCGGCGCCATCAACCTGGTTAAATAGTCGCGCAGCACTACCCAAAAACCCCGCTGTCATGCAGCGGGGTTTTTGTTTCGTGGCAGTCGGAGCGAAGCGACGCAGGGGGTCTGGGGGGAACGCCCCCCAGTGATTAACTTGGTATTGCAGGAGCTGTTTCATCGAAACAGCTCCTGCAATACCCGCAGCGAGCGAACCTCGATGCGGGTTTCCGTATGGAAGCCCAGGTATTTGAGAAGGACCCGGGCGATCTCCGTGCGCGTCGCGCCGCTGAGCGGGACGAGCATACAGGCGCCGAAGTCGGCCTGCAGCAAGGCGCGGAGCTGGGCAAGGTACTCCCCGGCAAAGGGCATCAGGTCTTCCAGCGAAGGGGAGAAGCCGAGCGCGGCGGCGAACTCGAGCAGGAAACGGAGGTGATAATTGGCGAAATCGCCCTCGAGGGCGTCCAGGGTCAGGATCGCGCGCTCGCACCAAACGAACAGGTCTCCCTCATTCGCGCCTTCCCGCACGGTGCGGTAGAGAACTTCCGCCATAAACAGGGTGATGGCGTTCTTCTCGGGGCTGGTGCGGATGCCCGTGAGGGGATGGCTGGCCGACAGCGAGCGTACGCGCCAGAGATCGGAGCGGGGGTTCTCCACGACTTCGGCGTCCACGATGCTCAGCGGCTGGAACAGCGCCATGCCACTGCCTTTCCGGAGGGAGGTGATGAAACTGCGCCGCCCCCACTCGTCACTGAGCGTGTGCAGGACCAGGGAGCGTTCCCCGACCTTGGTGGTGTTCAGGATGATGAGCTGGGTGCGGTGGATCATCAGTATTGCTTGATCCGCTCACTGACCAGCGCCTGGCGGAGCGTGTCGTCGTGGCGGATGCGGATCTGCACGCCGGCCTGCTGGAAGTAGTAGCGCACGGCGATCTCCTCCTCGATGAAGGGGATGATCTCGTCTTTCTTGAGCCGCAGGAACTCCTCCTTCTCCATATTGAGCGAAGCCTCCAGGGCGTCGAGCTGCGGCTTCATCGCCTCCTCGAGGCCGTCGAGCCGGAGCTCCTCCTTCGCCCGGTCGAAATAGGTCTTGGCGGAGGAACGGTAGTCGAACTGCTTGTCTTTGGCGAAAGCGATGAAATCTTCGTAGTCGGCGTCGGAGAAATGGAAATCCTCCAGCGCGGGGATGCTCGCGTGCTTCCTGACGAAGTCCAGGGCGTACTGCTCGATGATGCCGTAGGTCACCAGCGAATAGGTGAGGCGGCTGAATTCCTTGAAGTCGAGCTCGACGTCCGGGGTGATGCCGCCGCCGTCGCGCACGATGCGTCCGTGGGCGGTCTTGAACTCGCGCGTCAGCGAGTCGGGAATGGCGGCGACGCTGCCGTCCTCACGCCGCTGGGCGTAGTCGATGGCCTGCACGCAGCGGCCGGAGGGGGTGTAGTATTTCGCCGTGGTGACCTTGAGTTCGCCGCCGTAGGGCAGCGGACGGATGCTCTGCACGAGGCCCTTGCCGAAAGTGCGCTCGCCCATAATGGTCGCGCGGTCCATGTCCTGCAGGGCGCCCGCCACGATCTCGGAGGCCGAGGCGGAGCCGGAATCCACCAGCACGATCACGGGGATCTTGGTGTCCACCGGGTCCTGCGTGGTCTTGAGGGTGTAGCTGGAGCGGGCTTCCCGGCCCTTGGCGGACACGACCACGGAGCCCTTGGGCACGAGCACGGACACGATGTCCACGGCTTCGTTCATCAGGCCGCCGCCGTTGCCGCGCAGGTCCAGCACGAGGGTCTTCATACCCTGCTGCTTGAGCTGGGTCACCTTCTCGCGGAAGTCCGCCGCCACGCCGTCGGAGAAACCGGTCTGGGAAATGTAGCCCACGCCGCCGTCCAGCAAGCCGGCGTACTCGATGTCGTCCAGCTTGATGCGCTCGCGGGTCACGGTGATGTCCACCTCCTCTCCGCTGCGCAGCTTCTTCACGTGGAAGACCACCTGCGTGCCGGGGTCGCCGCGCATCTTCTCGCTGCACTGCTGGGAGGTCAGGCCGACCACGGTCTCGCCGTCGATGGTCATAATCTCGTCGCCGCACACCAGGCCGTATTTCGACGCCGGGGAGTTGGCGTAAGGTTCGGTGATGATGACGTTGCCCTGGATGTCGGGCTTGTAGATGACCGCGCCGATGCCGCCATAGCTCTTGTGGATGAGCATCTGCAGGTCTTCGTTCTCCTCCTCGGGGATATAGACCGTGTACGGGTCCAGGTCCGCCAGCATAGCGTCCACGCCGCGCCGCTCGATGCGGTCCACGGGCAGCGAATCCACGTAGGAGCGGTTCAGCTCCTGGAGGATGGCGGTCTGGATCTCGGTCCATTTGCCGAGCTTGAAGCGGGGGGACTGGGCGCCTGCTGCGAGCGAAGCGCAGAGCAGGCCTATGAGGAGAAGGGCTTTTTTCATCATCTTTCCAAACAAAATGTTAACTCGATCCGTACACCAGCAGGGCCACGCCCGCCATCATCAGCGCCAGGTCCAATGCCTTGTCCTTGACGTGGCCTTCCTTGAGGATCAGGGCGCCGCCCAGGAAGGTGATCACCACCGCGCAGCGGCGTATCGTGGAGATCACGGAGAGCAGCGCGTCCGTGTCCTTGACCGCGTAGAAGTACAGACTGTCGGACACGGTGATCAGTATGGCTATCACCGGAATCCGCCAGTCCCAGGCAAGGGGCTGGAAATGCTCCCTGTCGGTCAAATACTGTACCAGCATGACCAGGGCCAGCAGCACGGTGATGTAGATGTTGGTCCAGCTCTGGACGAACATCGGCTCCATATGCTGGAGGATGTGTTTGTCGTATAGGGCGCTGGCCGCGCCGGAGAGCACGGACACGACCATGAACATGACTCCCTTGGTGGAGTTCTCCTTGTCCGTCTCGTGCCGCCGGGAGCGCGTGCTCAGGAACAGCGCGGCCATCACGACGGCCACGCCCATCCACTGCCAGAAGTTGAGCCGCTCTCCGAAAAGGATGATGGAGAAGATGACCACGAACATAGGCCGGGAGGCCTTGATGGTGCTCACCGTCGTGAGCGGCAGGCGCTCCATCGCCTTGAGCCCGGATACCCAGGAGACCGAGACCAGCACGGCCTTGAGCATCAGGCTCAGGTGGTCACTGAACGGACCGGCGGACAGGAAGGGCGAGAGGAAGACCGACGTCAGGCCGGTGGTGCCGACGAGGATCCAGTACACGCCGTTGCGCTTCAAGGCCCGCTTCTTGGCGATATCATAGACACCAAGCAGCAGGGCGGAAAAAACTGAGAGCCAAAGCCACATGCGACGAACAAGATTTTGACAAATTTAACCATTATTTTTTGTATTTTTGCTTTCCCTTCCATGAAAGAGAGCCAGATCGAAATCCGCGGCGCCCGGGCGCACAATCTCAAGCATGTCGACGTGGATATTCCGCGTCGCAAGTTTGTGGTAATCACCGGGATCAGCGGCAGCGGCAAGTCCTCTCTCGCGTTCGATACCCTCTATGCCGAGGGGCAGCGGCGCTATATGAACACCCTCTCTCCTTATGCCAAGCATTTTATGGGCATCCTCGAGAAGCCCGAGGTGGAGAGCATCAGCGGACTGAGTCCCATCATCGCCATCGAGCAGAAGACCACCGGCAGCAATCCCCGCTCCACGGTGGGCACCATCACGGAAATCGCCGATTTCCTGCGCCTGCTGTACGCCCGCGCCTCCACGGCCTATTCGCCCGTGAGCGGCAAGGAGATGGTCCGCTACACCGACAGCCAGATCGTGGAGCTGATCCTGCAGGAGTACCGCGGCCGCAAGTGCCTGCTGCTCGCCCCGCTCGTGCGGGGGCGCAAGGGTCACTACCGCGAACTCTTCGATTCCCTGCGGAAGAAGGGATACCTGCAGGTCCGCATCGACGGGGAGATCCGCGACTTGAACGACGTGGAGGCCGTGGACCGCTACAAGGGACACTTCATCGAGCTCGTCGTGGACAAGCTCAAGCCCGCCGAGGGCGACGAGGCGCGCGTACGAAGTTCCGTCTCTTCCACCCTGGCGCTCGGCAAGGGTTCCCTCGCTGTGCTGGACACGGAGAGCGGCTCGCTGCACCATTATTCCAAGCACCTGGTGGATCCGGAGAACGGCATCTCCCTCCAGGAGCCGGCCCCGCACACCTTCTCCTTCAATTCGCCGGAAGGCTACTGCCCCCATTGCAAGGGGCTCGGGACGGTGCCGGACGTGAGTATGGACACGATGGTCCCGGATCCCCGCAAATCCATCGCCGACGGCGGCATCGCCCCGCTGGGCCGCATCCGCGACGGACGCAAGTTCGACCTCGTGCGTGCCATTGCGCGCAAACATAATTTCTCGCTCTACGAGCCCATCGCCGCCCTGCCGGACGAGGCCGTGACGCTGCTGATCTACGGCTCCGACGAGTTCTACCGCGTGGGCGAAGGCTCCCAGACGGAGATGGTGAACTGGGATGGCGTGACGGGCGACGTCGAAGACAAGGTCGTCTGTCCGGTCTGCCACGGGACGCGCCTCGGCGCGCATACGCGCTGCTTCCGCATAGACGGCAAGGACATCTCGGAGGTCTGCGCGATGGAGATCAGCGAGCTGGCGGCCTGGCTGGACACGCTGCCGGGCAAGCTCGGCAAGCGCGAGAACGCCATCGCCCGCGACATCCTCAAGGAGCTCTCCGACCGCGTCCGCTTCCTGCTGGACGTGGGTCTGGACTACCTCAGCCTGGATCGCCCCACGGCGTCGCTGTCCGGCGGCGAGGGCCAGCGCATCCGGCTCGCCACCCAGATCGGATCCAAGCTCGTCAACGTGATCTACATCCTAGACGAGCCGAGCATCGGCCTGCACCAGCGGGACAACCGCAAGCTGCTCGCCTCGCTGAAGAAGCTGCGCGACGAGGGCAACACGGTCATCGTCGTCGAGCACGACGAAGAAACGATGCGCGCCGCCGACTGGATCGTGGACGTGGGTCCGGGCGCCGGAGAACAGGGCGGACGCATCTGCTACAGCGGCCTCCCGAGGCCCATTTCGAACCCCATCACCGTGCCTCCCGCCCGGCGTCCGGGCAACGGGCTGTCGCTCACGCTGCGCGGCGCCCGGGGCAACAATCTCAAGGACGTCACCGTCGAATTCCCCCTGGGGATGCTGATCGGCGTCAGCGGCGTCAGCGGCTCCGGCAAGTCTTCGCTCGTCAACGAGACCCTGATGCCCATCCTCAAGGGCAAGTTCTATCATTTCAAGGAGAAACCGCTCCCGTACTCCGGGATCGAGGGGGTGGAGAACATCGACAAGGTCATCGAGATCGACCAGAGCCCCATCGGGCGTACGCCCCGGTCCAACCCGGCGACGTTCACGGGGGTCTTCAACGACATCCGCGCCCTCTTCGAGGATACGCCCGACGCCAAGGTGCGCGGCTTCAAGGCCGGGCGCTTCTCCTTCAACGTGCCCGGCGGCCGCTGCGAGGAGTGCAACGGCGCCGGCATCAAGGTGATCGAGATGAACTTCCTCCCGTCGGTCAACGTGTGCTGCGACGCCTGCGGCGGCCGCCGCTACAAGGAGGACACCCTGGCCGTCAAGTACAAGGGCAAGAACATCAACGACGTGCTGGAGATGCCCATCTCCGAAGCCTACGAATTCTTCAAGACCCATCCCAAGATCGCCCCGAAACTCAAGGCGCTCGTGGACGTGGGCCTGGGCTACGTGCACCTGGGGCAGTCCGCCGTGACCCTCTCCGGCGGCGAGAGCCAGCGGATGAAGCTCGCCGCGGAGCTGGCCCGCAAGGCCACGGGCAACACCCTGTATATGCTGGACGAGCCCACGACGGGCCTGCATTTCGAGGACATCAAGGTCCTGCTCGCGGTGCTCCAGCGTCTCGTGGACCAGGGCAACACGGTCATCATCATCGAACACAACCTCGACGTGCTCAAGTCCGTCGATTACCTCATAGACATGGGCCCCGGCGGAGGCGCGGCCGGCGGCAGGATTATTGCATGCGGAACGCCCGAACAGATCGCCGCCGATCCGGCGTCGGTCACCGGGCCTTATATAAAGGAACTGTTATGACCAAGATTGAAGCCGCGCGAGCGGAGTACAAAGAGTGGTGCCAGGCCATCGGCATCGACACCCTGGAAAAAGTGAATGAAACCCTCGAAGCCGGCAAGGGCATCGAACTGATCAACCTCTGCGAAGCCCGCCAGGAGCGGCAGTACGCGCAGGCCGCCGACCAGATCTTCTGGAAGCGTCGCACCTGCCGCATCGTGATGATGTCCGGACCCTCCTCCAGCGGCAAGACCAGCTCCTCGCTGCGCATCGCCCAGCAGGCCCGCGTGCTCGGGCTCAGGCCCAAGGTGATCGAGCTGGACAATTACTTCGTGGCGCGCGAGGATACGCCCATCGACGAGAACGGGGAGCGCGACTACGAAGCGCTGGCCGCGATGGACGTCAAGTTCCTCAACGAGCAGCTCAACGACCTGCTCGCCGGCAAGGAGGTGGAGCTCCCGAAATTCGACTTCAAGGAGGGTCACCGCGTCTTCAACGGCAATTTCATGCGGATGGATGAGGGGGACATCCTCTTTATGGAAGGCATCCACGCCCTCAACCCCGCCCTCACCCCGGACATCGACCGGAGCTGCATCTTCAACATCTACATCTCCGCCCTCTCCGCCCTGCCGGGCGGCGAGAAGGACCACGGATCCACCACGGACAAGCGCCTGCTGCGCCGCATCGTGCGGGACAACCGCGTCCGCGGCATCTCCCCGGAGGACAACATCCTCCGCTGGCCGTCCGTGCGTCGCGGCGAGACGCGCAACATCTTCCCCTTCGAGGAGAACGCCAACGTCGTCTTCAACTCTTCCACCCTCTATGACGTCCCCCTGCTGAAGTACTACGCCGAGCCGCTGCTGTGCGGCATCAGCGAGTCTTCCCCGGCCTACGAGAAGGCGCAATCCCTGCTGTCCTTCCTCACGCGCGTGGTCTCGCTCAAGCCTGCGGAGATCGCCGCGGTGCCTCCGACCTCCATTATGCGGGAGTTCATCGGGGGGCAGACGCTGTAAAACACAGACGCTATAAAATTAAGAAGCCCGGCCAGTCGGCCGGGCTTCTTAATTCTGTCAAACGGCTATTTCACTTCCGTCCAGCGTCCGGGGACGAGGGCGGAGATCTTGTCGTCGTACATCGCTTCGCAGCTCACGGCCGGCAGGTAGAACTTGCCGGGGTAGGTGGTGGTGAGGCTGGTGGTGATGGTCACGCTCTGGCCGGCGCCCAGGTCGAAGAAGCTGTACACGCGGTCGTCGCGGATGTCCTGGTAGTTGATGCCTGCCGGGTAGGAGTAGTCGTCACGGCCGATGCGGTCGTTGTGGATCTCCCAGCCGGAAGGGAACTTGTGCGCCAGGGCGAGGTCGTTGACGCGGGCGGAGCCGGTGTTGGTCACCGTGACCACGGCCTTGAAGTCGCGGCCGCGGGAGAGGGTGTCCAGACCGACGGGCTTGCCGTCGCGGTCCACGTAGCTGATCTTCATAGACAGGCCGGAGGCCTTGGCCTTCTCGGAGCCGGCCTTGGGAATACCGGTCACGGAGATGACGGCGTGGATCGGGCTGCTGCCGTTGTTGGCGATGTTCAGCGCGGTCTTGGTGTCCGTCTTGCCGACGGCGATCTCCTGGCGGACGATGGACTTCTCGGTGCCGACCTTGTAGGTCTTCTCACCACCCTTGACGGATGCGGACACGCCGCCGCCGGCCATCGTGCGGGCGTAGTCGCTGATGGCGTAGAGCGACCAGGCGGTGGCCTGCGTGCTCATATAGTGCTGGCTGTCGTTGAGGTTTGCGGCGACCTTCTCGGCGAGCTCGAAGGCGGCTTCCTTCTGTCCGGTCAGGATGGAGGTGCGCAGGGCGATGGCCATATTGCGGTCCACGCTGCCGTAGTAGTCGTAGTAGGTCCCGGTGGCCTCGATGTACGGCAGGCCGCTGGTGAGCTGGGTGGCCACCTGCTTCTTGCCGTCGCTGGCGAAGGCGCCGGCGAGCATCCACACGGCGCTGCGCGGCATCTTCTTGGCGCCCTCACGGAGCAGGTTCATCGCGCTGCGCTGCGGCTTGCCGGCCGCGGCCAGGGCATACAGACCATAGGCGCGCACGAAGTCGCCTTCCTTCTTGTTGCTGACCACGCTGTTGGTGAGGTAGCGGACCAGGCCGGACTTGAGGTCGGCCGGTACGGCGTAGCCCTGGTTCTCCGCCTCCTGGAGGAAGTGGAGGGCGTAGGCGGTGCCGAAGGAGGAAGAGGAAGTGCTGCCCGGCCAGTAGCTCAGCGAGCCGTCAGTGCGGCGGAAGCTGTGCAGGCGGTTGATGGCGGCGGTGACGTTGCGCGCGCTGCGCTTGACCGTGTTCTCGTCGCAATCCATCACCTGGCTCAGGTAGAGCTGCGGGAAGGCTGCGGAAATCGTCTGCTCGACGCAGCCGTAAGGATACTCGATGAGGTATTTGAGGCGGCGTCCGAGGTCGATGGCGGGGATGGAGGAGAGCTCGACCGCGAGGGAATTGGTCCCCGGCAGGCCGAAGAGCTCGGCGGTGGCGTCCTTGTTCTTGCCTGCCTCGAGCAGGAAGGACTGCACGCGGGTGATCTCCGGATTCGGGTTGAGGACGTCGATCTCCACCTGGCTGACGGACTTGTCGGAACCGGCCTTGGCGGTGACGGTGACGTGGGCGATGCCGGTCTCCTCACCGACCTGGACCTCGAAGTACTCGACCTGCTGTCCCGCCTTGGTGGAATTGACCTGGAGCGAGGACGGGCCCTTGACCGTGAGCAGGTTGTCGGTCTGGATGTCGAGCTTGACGTTGCCGACGCCGTCCTTGAGGGCGATGACGGTGGACGGGATCTTGATGGTCTCACCCACGCTGAGCGTACGAGGGAGCGTGGCCTGCACCATGACGGGCTGGGACACGTTGACATCCTTCGCGGCGCTGCCCTGGGCCTTGCCGTCGGTGGCGATGATCATGGCGCGCATCGAGCCGATGTACTGCGGCACCTCGATGGTGTGGGATGCGGTCTTGCCGGCCTTCAGGTCGAAGGGACCGAGGTAGGCGACGACCGGCTTGAAGCGCTCGGCGCCCTGGCGCTTCAGCGCGCCGCTGGCCTCTTCGTCACCACCGATCGCGAACAGCTGCTCGATGTGGCCGCCGTACGCGCCGATGACGGCGTCGTATTCATCCCAGGTGCGGACGCGAAGCGCTTCCTTGGCATAGAAGGAGGCCCAGGCGTCCGGGGTCTTGAAACTGGTGAGGGAGAGCAGGCCCTCGTCCACGATGGCGACGATGTAGCTCATCGCGCGGCCGTCCTGCTCCTTGACCTTGAAGCTGAGGGTGGACTCCGGCTTGGTCTCGGCGGGGATGTCCAGCACCGGGTTCAGGCGGGAGGACGGATCCTCGACGTTGATGTTCTGCACGCCGTAGAGACGGATCGGGGCGTCGTTGTGGACGTTGCCGTGCGGCTGGATCAGGGCGATGGAGGCGTAGGCGTTCGGGGTCATCTCCTTGGTGATGGGAACGCGGATCTCCGTGCTGCCGGCGAAGCATTCGACCCGGCGGGTGCTCAGGATCTTGCCGCCCTTCTCGATGGAGACGAGGGCGCTGGCGCCCGCGGCGGAAGGGATCGTGATGCGGGCGGTCTCGCCGACGGCGTATTTATCCTTGTCGATCAGCATATTGAGCTGCGTGGAGCCCTCGGAGGCGTCGGTCGCCTTGCTCTCGCTGACCTCGCAGATCATCGACGCGGCGTGGCCGCCGCGGGTGTCGGTGACGCGGATGTAGTACACGCCGTAAGGGGCGTCGGCGAAGTCATAGCTGAAGGAACCCTTGCCACTGCTGGTGGAGAAGTTCTTCTCGAAGAGGAGCTCCTTGCTGCGGCTGGCCATATAGCTGGCGATCTCGCCGGAGGCGTCCCACCACCAGCTCCAGTCCACGTGGTAGATTTCGGCGTGCAGCCCGGGGGCGGACACGCCCTTGCCGGAGGCGTCCACCGTGGCGACGTCGAACTTGTGGGCCTTGCCGACCTGGATGTAGCGGTCGCCCCACTTGTCCTTGTCCAGCTCGGTCTTGATGCCGACGTAGGTGTTGAACGGGGACATCTTGACGCTGCTGTAGCTCGTGCTGAATTCGCCGCTAGGCTCGAAGGCGCGCAGCGTGAAGCCCGCGTTGAGGAAGCCCGGCGTGGTGGCCTTGTTGATCTCGACGGCCGTGTTGATGAAGGCGTGGCCTTCTTCGTTGGTCTTGAAATCGTTGTAGTAGAGGGTCTGGTCGGAGAAGGAACGGGCGTCGTCGAGGAAGTCGTAGTCCTCCCAGCCCTTGAAGGAGGTGCTGGCGGAGCTGAGCTCGAGGGTGCCGTTGACCTTGAGGTCGCTGCCCGGTGCGCCGTAGAGCCAGGCCACGGCGATGTCGCCGACGCTCTGGCGGTCGGGCGTGATGTATTCTTCGTCGAAGTGCAGGGTGATGTCAAGCTTGTTGGGCTTGATCGCCTCGACGCGGAGGGTCTTGCTGAAGATCTGGCCGCCCACGCTCACATCCACGCGCCAGCGTCCGGACGGGGCGTCCTCGGCGGTCTGGAACGGGAAGTGATAGAGATTGGAGGCCGTGGCGGGCTGGGTCAGGGTCTGGGTGACCTGTCCGTCGGGGTTGCGCAGCTGGGCCGTGATCGGATGTCCGGCCGGCAGCGGGGCGTCGTCGAAGAGCGTCACCATGCTGACGTGCAGGGTGTCGCCGGGACGCCAGACGCCGCGCTCGCCGAAGATGTAGGCCTTGATGCCGCCTTCGTGCGTGGTGCCGCTGACGTCGAAGTTACTGGTGGACAGGGCCTTCTCGTAGCGGAGGTCGAGGTAGGCGTATTGCTTGCCGCTGTTGGCCACGACGAAGCGTCCGTCCTCGGAGGCGGGGAAGGAGACGTGGCCGTCCTTGTCGCTCTGTCCCTTGGCGAGCTCCTGCTGGGCAAAATTGTACAGCTTGATGCGGACGCCGGAGGCCGGCTTGCCGGTGAGGACGTTGTATGCATAGACCTCGGTGGAGCTGTCGCCCTTCTTGGCGATCAGCACCAAGTCGCTGGCGAGCAGGTCCACGCTGCGCTCCTCGTAGGTGTCGTAGTCGCCGAAGTAAGTGTCGCTGTCCCAGAAATCCTCCTCCACGAGGGGTTCGCGGCCGCGGATCTCGATGTGGAAGATGGCGCCGGGCTCCGGCTTGATGAGCTCGTCGAGCGCAAGGCCGTAGGTGCGCCACTCACGGATGTGGTCGGCGTCCTTGTCCCCCAGCACGACGGTGGTGTCGCAGACGATGTCCGCGACCTTGTACAGCTCATAGCGCTTGTCATAGTCGTCATACTGCAGGAACTGGAGGATGTTGTTGCTGTAGACTTTCTTCACGCGCACCTCGGCCTTGGCATAGGAAACCGAGCCGAACAGCAGGTCCATGCTGCCCTTGGTCGGCAGGATGGAGCCCTTGCTGATGAAGCGGATGGTCGGGACGTCGGGATCGATGTCCTCCGCGGAGATGGCGTTGCCTTCCGTGTTGAGCGTCATCGGAGTGTCGCTGCGGACGGCAGAGACGGAGGGACCGTTGGTCTTCTTGACACCGCTGCCCTGGCAGGCGGCGAGAAGACAGGCGACGGTCATCAAAACGAGAGGGAGTCTGACATTTTTCATAGGAAAAAACACTACATTTGTTCTTTGAATGGTCAAAGATAAGAAAATACTTCTTATTTGCATACCTTTTCTGCTGATTGTTTGGTATCTGTTCTGTTTGCCACGCAATCTGTTCAAGGTTCCGCTGTCCGCCACCGCCGTGGCGGAGGACGGCGTGCTGATGGGTGCGCGCATCTCCGCGGACGGCCAGTGGTACTTCCCGCCGGCCGACCATGTGCCGGACAAATTCGCCCGCTGCATCGTCACCTACGAGGACAAACGCTTCTGGTGGCACCTCGGCGTGGACTACCTGTCCGCCGGGCGCGCGCTGGTGCAGAACCTCACGCGCGGCGAGGTGGTCAGCGGCGCGAGCACGCTTACGATGCAGGTGATACGCCTGAGCCGCCCGGGGGCGCCCCGCACCCTGCCGGAGAAGGTCTATGAGATGGTCCTCGCCACCCGGTTGGAGATGCGCTGCACGAAGCGGAAAATCCTGCTCCTTTATGCATCCAACGCCCCTTTCGGAGGCAATGTGGTGGGCCTGGAAGCGGCGGCCTGGCGCTATTTCGGCCGCAGCGCCGACGACCTCTCGTGGGGCGAGAGCGCGATGCTGGCCGTGCTGCCCAACGCCCCCGGCCTCATCCACCCCGGCCGCTCCCGCGACCGCCTGCTGGAGAAGCGCAACGCGCTGCTGGACAAGCTGGCCCGCAAGGGTGTGATCGACGAGGTGGAATGCCAATTGGCGAAGGACGAACCGCTCCCGGAGAAGCCCCTGCCTATGCCCGATATGGCCTACCACCTGCTGGAGCGCTGCCGCCTCGAGCAGGGCGACGGCCCCTATGCGACGACGCTGGACGCCGTCCTGCAGCAGCGCGTGAGCGCCATCGCCCAGCGGCATTTCGACGTCTATCGCACCAACCTGGTGGACAATATGGGCATCCTGGTGGTGGACGTGCACACCGGGGAGATCCGGGCCTACTACGGCAACACGCGCGGCTGCGGACCGGGCATCCGCGGCGCCGACGTGGATATGATCCCGGCGGCGCGCTCCAGCGGCAGTACGCTCAAGCCGCTCCTGTACGCCTCGATGCTGCAGGCGGGGGAGCTGCTGCCCACGATGCTGGTCAAGGACACTCCGTACAATTACAATAATTTCTCGCCGCACAACTACGGCCGCACCTTCGACGGGGCCGTGCCGGCACACGAGGTGATCGAGCGTTCGCTCAACGTGCCGTCGGTGCGGATGCTGGAGGAATTCGGCACGGACCGCTTCCTGGAGGTGCTCCAGGAAATGGGGTTCGCGACCATCGACAAGGATGCCGACCACTACGGCCTGTCCCTGATCCTGGGCGGTGCCGAGATCACGCTCGAGACCCTCGCCAGGGCTTATTATTACCTGGCCGCGGAGCTGGCCGGGGACACGGTTTTCGAGGAGCTGGGCTACCTCTCCGGCGCGAAGCGGGACCGCCTGCCCGCGCGCCGCATCCCCATCAGCCGGGCGGCCGCCTGGCTCACTTTCGACGCCCTGTCGAATGCCAACCGCCCCGAGGAGGAGGCGTCCTGGATGGATTTCGCGACGGCGCGCAAGATTGCCTGGAAGACGGGCACGAGCTGGGGCAACCGCGACGCCTGGAGCGTGGGCGTGACCCGCGACTGGGTCGTCGCCGTCTGGGTGGGCAACAGCGACGGCGAGGGCCGTGCCGGCGTGACGGGCGTCTCCTACGCCTCGCCGGTGATGTTCGACGTCTTTTCCGCCCTCGCGGGCGGCGGGAGCTGGTTCTCCCGGCCCACCGACGAGATGACGCAGATCGAGGTCTGCCACGAGAGCGGCTTCCCCGCCAGCGACCTCTGTCCGCACCGCGACACGCTGTGGGTGCCGGACGTGGATCTGCAGCCCGATATGTGCCGCTACCACCGCCTCGTCCACCTGGACGCGGAGGGTCGCTACCAGGTCAATTCCAGCTGCTGCCCGCCGGAGCAGATGCGCGCCGAAGTGCGCTTCGTGCTGCCGCCCGCGCAGGAGTGGTACTATATGCAGAAACACCTGGATTACAGGCCGTTGCCGCCGAAGCATCCGCTCTTCGACGTGGCCTCTTCCGACTATAATCCGATCGATATCATCTATCCGCAGAACGGGATCACCCTCGTGCTGACGCGCGGCCTGTCCGGCGAACAGAACGGGGCCGTCTTCCGCGCGGCCCACGCCGACTCCCAGGCCACGGTCTACTGGCACATCGACGACGAATACATCGGCCAGACGCGGGGCGAGCACGAGATGCACGTCGATCCGGCGCCGGGCGACCACCGCCTCACCTTGATCGACGAGCAGGGCTTCCGGCGCACGCATCTGTTCAGCATACGCTGACGAACATTCTGCCGGTTTTTTTGCTATCTTTGCGCGCTTTTTTCAGAATCGCGCTATGCAACAAGGTATTTGGACCATCCTGATGCTGATCTGCTCGAACGTCTTTATGACGCTTGCGTGGTACGGCCATTTGAAACTGCAGGAGATGAAGATCTCGACCGGATGGCCGCTGATTTTGATCATCCTCTTCTCCTGGGGGATTGCCTTCTTCGAATACTGTCTCACCGTCCCGGCCAACCGCATCGGCTTCTCCGGCAACGGCGGTCCCTTCAGCCTGATGCAGCTCAAGGTGATCCAGGAAGTCATCTCCCTGACCATCTTCACGATCATCGTCCACTTCCTCTTCCAGGGCCAGCAGTTCCACTGGAACCACCTCGCCGCGTTCGCCTGCCTGGTGCTCGCGGTGTTCTTCGCGTTCCTGAAATAACTGTCAGTTTCCCTTGATCACCACCGGTTCCGGCTCTTCGGCCGGGTCTTCCTCGGGCTCGTTGAAGGGCTCCAGGAAGGGATTTCCCGTGCGTTCGCGGCCGATGGTGGAGGCGGGGCCGTGGCCGGGGAGGAGGGTCGTGGCGGGGTCGAGGGGGAGGAGGCGCTCCAGGATGGCGCGGATCTCGTCGTCGTAGTCGCTGTAAGGGAAGTCGGTGCGGCCGATGGAGCCGGCGAAGAGGGTGTCGCCGGAGAACAGGATGCCCTCGTCCCGCTCCAGATAGCAGACGCAGCCCGGGGAGTGGCCGGGGGTGGCGATGACCTCGAAGCGCATATCCGCGATCTCCAGCAGTTGCCCGTCCTGGACGGGCGTCCAGTCGAATTCGCCCGGCAATTTCATCCGGAAACGATCCGCCATGACCTTGTTGTATTCCAGCGAGGCGACTTCGGCGGGATGCATATACGCCGGGATGCCGTAGCGGTCCTGCAGCAGCTTCACGCCGAAGATGTGGTCGATGTGGCTGTGGGTCAGCAGGATGGCCGCGGGCGTGAGACCCTCCTGGGCGATGAGCGCCTCGAGGGCCTCCAGTTCGGCCCCCTCGCGGCAGCCGGGATCGACGATCACGCAGCGGCGCTCGTCGCGCCAGGCCACATAGGTGCGCTCCTCGAAGAGATTGAAGACGGAATAGCGGACGTTGAGCATAATTTCTTGGTCTCTATTATTGGCAAATTTACAAAAGAAGTGTTAAATTTGTAAGACTGACCACTCACAAATGCACATCGGAATCGCAGGAAATATCGGCAGCGGGAAGACGACGCTGACCCGCAAGCTCGCCGAGCATTACGGCTGGACGCCGAAGTACGAAGCCGTGACGTACAATCCCTATCTGGAAGACTACTACAAAGATATCCCGCGCTGGTCCTACAACCTGGAGACCTACTTCCTGGCCCAGCGTTTCCAGGACCTGCTGGACATCTCCAAGTCCGAAGACGTCATCATCCAGGACCGCACGATCCTCGAGGGCGTGGAGATCTTCGTGGCCAACAACCACGACCTGGGGAACCTCTCCGACCGGGACTACGACACCTATATGCAGCTCTTCCGCCTGATGATGTCGATGGTCAGCCCGCCGGACCTGCTGATCTACCTCAAATGCTCCGTGCCGCACCTCGTGGCCCAGATCCAGAAACGCGGCCGCGACTATGAGCAGAGCATGAACCTGGAGTACCTGGCGGGCCTGAACGAGCGCTACGAGAAATGGATCGGCGCATACAAGGCGCCGCTGCTTGTCATCGATGCGGACCAGCTCGATTTCGAGAACCGGCCGGAGGATTTCGCACTGATTACGGACAAGATTGACGCCGAACTGTACGGACTATTCAAATAATTGGTTACATTTGTAAGCTATAATAAAGTAAAGTATGCATATTGCGATAGCAGGAAATATCGGCAGCGGCAAGACCACGCTCACCAAGATGCTGGCCGCCCACTACGGCTGGATCCCGAAATTCGAATCCGTGGATTTCAATCCCTACCTGTCCGATTTCTACGAGGATATGGAGCGCTGGTCGTTCAATCTCCAGATCTACTTCCTCAACAAGCGTTTCAAGGACGTGGTGGAGATCGCCAAGACCGACGACGTGATCATCCAGGACCGCACCATCTACGAAGACGCCCGCATCTTCGCGCCCAACCTGCACGACATGGGCCTGATGAGCACGCGCGACTTCGAGAACTACAGCGACCTCTTCGACCTGATGATGTCGCTGGTGGGCAATCCCGACCTGCTGATCTACCTGCGCTCGAGCATCCCCAACCTCATCGCCCAGATCCAGAAGCGCGGCCGCGAATACGAGAAGAGCATCCGCATCGACTACCTCACCGGCCTCAACGAGAAGTATGAGAACTGGATCAAGGACTATCCCGGCAACCTGCTCATCATCGATGCCGACCACATCAAGTTCGGCAACAGTCCCGAGGACTTCGCGAAGGTCACCGATATGATCGACGCGCAGCTTTACGGCCTCTTCACGCCGAAGGACAAAGTGTACGGAGAATAATCACAATACTAAAACCCAATAGAATGGAAAAGAAAAAAATCAACATGGTTGCTGTCATCACGATGTTCTTCCTCTTCGCGATGATTGCATTCGTCACCAACATGGCCGCGCCCGTCGGCAACATCTGGACAATGGACGATGCTGTGGGCAACAATCCGGCACTCGGTTTCATGGGTAACTTCATGAACTTCCTGGCCTACCTCTTCATGGGTATTCCTGCCGGAAATATGCTGACGAAGGTTGGCTACAAGAAGACCGCGCTGATCGCCATCGCAGTGGGCGTCGTCGGTCTGCTCATCCAGTATTTTTCCGGTTTCAGCTCCGGCATCCCCGGCTTCATCATCTACCTTCTGGGCGCTTTCGTCTGCGGTCTCTGCGTATGTATGCTGAATACGGTCGTCAACCCGATGCTGAACCTTATCGGCGGCGGCGGTGCCAAGGGCAATCAGCTCCTTCAGCTCGGCGGCGCCTGCAACTCCTTTGCCGGAACGATCGCCCCGATCATGGTCGGTGCCTATGTCGGTGCCATCTCCAAGAGCACGAAGATCACCGAGGTCAGCCCGATGCTGTTCGGCGCCATCGCCATCTTCGTCGTGGCGTTCATCATCATCTGTTTCGCCAAGATCGAAGAGCCTCATCAGAGAAAGAGTGAAACTGCTTCCGCGAAGAGCGAGCACAGCCCTTGGAACTTCCGTCACTTCGTGCTGGGTGCCATCGCCATCTTCTGCTATGTGGGTATGGAAGTCGGTATCCCGAACACCTTCGGCAACTTCCTGGGCAAGGAAGCGAACTTCAACCTGTTCGATCCCGCCAATTCCTCCAATGCCGCTGCCATTATCGGCGGTATGACCGGTCTTTACTGGCTGTTGATGCTGGTCGGCCGTCTGACTTCCGGCTTCATCAGCGGCAAGATTTCCAGCCGCGCACAGCTGCTCACCGTTTCTTGCGTAGGTATCGTGCTGGTGCTTGTCTCCATGCTCGTTCCTGCCAAGGCCGGTGTCTCAATGGTCGGCTTCAGCAACGGTTCGTTCGCCATCAACAATGTGCCTCTCTTCACCGTCTTCCTGGTATTGATGGGCCTTTGCACCTCCATTATGTGGGGCTGCATCTTCAACCTGGCCACCGAGGGCCTGGGCAAGTACACGGAGAAGGCTTCCGGTATCTTTATGATGATGGTCGTCGGCGGCGGTATCCTCCCGCTGATCCAGAACTCCATCGTGAAAACCACCATCGGCTCGCTGCGTCTCAGCTATGTGATTGTCATCGCCGTGCTCGTGTATATGGTGTTCTATGCCCTCATCGGCAGCAAGAATGTGAACAAAGATATCCCTGTTGACTAATATGGAAAAGCAATTCGTAGTCGGTATCGACATCGGAGGCCAGACCTCCAAACTCGGCGTCGTCGACGCCCGCGGGGATGTCCTCGCACAGACCATCATCCGCACCGATACCTTCGGATCGGATGCCGACGCCTACATCACCGCCCTGGCGGAGGCCGTCAAAGTCTGCATCAACCAGGCCGGCAAGACCCCGGAGGAGATCCGCGGCATCGGCGTGGGCGTGCCTAACGGCAACTATTACACGGGCGAAGTGGCCTTCGCACCGAACCTCGCCTGGGCTGCGGAGCACTCCGTACCTCTCGCCAAGAAACTCTCGGCCGCGATGGACGGCATCCCCGTGTCCCTGACCAACGACGCCAATGCGGCGGCGGTGGGCGAGATGACCTACGGTGCCGCCCGCGGTATGAAGAATTTCATTATGATCACCCTCGGCACCGGCGTCGGCAGCGGCATCGTGGTGGACGGCAAGGTCCTCTACGGCCACGACGGCTTCGCCGGCGAGCTCGGCCACGTCAACGTGATGCGCCACAACGGCCGCCTCTGCGGCTGCGGCAAGACGGGTTGCCTGGAGGCCTATTGCTCCGCCATCGGTATCGCCCGCACCGCCCGCGAGTGGCTCGAGGCCTCCGGCCAGCCGACGCTGCTCCGTGACATCGAAAACCTCACTTCCAAGGATATCTACGACGCTGCCAAGCAGGGCGACAATTTCGCACTCCGCCTGTTCGACTACACCGGCACCATGCTCGGCCGCAGCTTCGCGGACTTCATCGCGTTCAGCGCCCCGGAGGCCATCGTCCTCTTCGGCGGCCTCGCCCGCGCCAAGGAGTTCCTCTATGAGCCTATGCTCAAGGCGATGAACGACAACGTCATGAAGATCTGGAAGGACAAAGTCAAAATCGTCTTCTCCCAGCTCAAGGAGTCCGACGCCGCCATCCTCGGCGCCTCCGCCCTGGCGTGGGAACTGTAAAACCTAAGGTTAATTATTGATCAATAGTATGAAAGCAAACAAAGTAATTGCAGTCCTGATTATCGGACTTTCGTTGGCGGCTTGCACGAGCAAGCCTGCCGGGGATGCGATCCCCAAAGAATTCCAGCCTGAGCGCTCCCAGGTTGATTCCGTGAGCTACCTGCTCGGCATCAATTTCGGCAGCTTCATCCAGGGATATGATTTCGGCACCGACCTGAATTACGGCCAGATACTCAAGGGTATCAAGGATTTCGTGTTCGCCAAGGGCGATATGCAGGATCCTGATTTCACCAAGCAGTTCAAGGTGGACCCGAACGAGATGAACGACCTGTTCAACAGTTATCTGGAGAAGCGCCAGGCGGGCGTCGCCCAGGCCAACAAGCAGAAAGGTGAGAAATTCCTCGCGGACAACGCCAAGAAGGAAGGCATCATCGAGACCGCTTCCGGCCTGCAGTACAAGATCATCAACCCGGGCAGCGAAGTGAAGCCCGGCCCGAAGGATACCGTCTGGGTGCGCTATAAGGGTACCCTCATCGACGGCACCGTCTTCGACGAGGTCTCGGCCGACGACTCCCCGATCCGTCTCACCCTGAACGGCGTCATCTCCGGATGGACCGAGGGCCTGCAGCTCATCGGCGAAGGTGGCCAGATCGAGCTTTACCTGCCTTCCGACCTCGCTTACGGCGAGCAGGGCAACCAGGCCATCGGCCCCAACTCCACGTTGATCTTCAACGTCGAGCTGGATTCGATCAACCCGTTCGTGGAGCCCGCTCCGGTACAGGAACAGGCCAAGAAGAAATAAGACTTCCCCCTGAAATAAGAAAGCCACCCGACCGGGTGGCTTTCTTATTTATTCGTTCTCGTCGTAGAGGAGCTCTTCTTCGTCCTTGTCCTCATCCTCTTCCTCCTCGTCTTCGTCCTCTTCGTCGTCGAAGTCCTCGTCGTCTTCATCGTCATCTTCCCGTCGCACTTCGCCCGGCAGGCGCCGGCGCTCCTCGGGCAGGTCTTCAAAGGCTACGTAGCCGTTCTCGAACTCCAGGGGGATGGGGCCCTTGGACTCGAGGAGCCGCGGGGTGAGCGCAGCCTCGGCGGTCTCGCCTTCGAGGGTGATGATCACGCTCTTCTTGGAGGCGATGTCATAGAAATAGACGAAGCTGGCGACCCCGGCCTTGACCGTGGCGGCGATCGTGACGTTGTCCACCGCACCGAAGCCGATGTCCATCAGGGCATAGCGCGCGACGACTCCGCCGTCCGCGTCCAGCGCCTTGAAGAGAATCGGCTGATCCATCGGAAATTCGAGGTCCGAACGGAGCTGTTTGTGGAACGTATAGAGCGAGTTCTCGCCATTGACGAGATAGACCCGGAAAAAGCCTTTGATGCCGGCCAGCGTGACTCTATATCTGTAATTCATATTGCGAAGATATGAATTATTCACTAATTTTGATTCGCCTATGGCAACAAATGATACATACAAAAGCATCGCTGAGCCTGCCGAGGGCCTTTTCAAGGACAATGGGAGCCGATTCATCGCCCTGGCGTATCCGGTGGAGAGCGAAGCCGAGGTCAAGGAGATCGTCCAGCGCCTCAAGAAAGAGTATCACGATGCCAGGCACCATTGCTACGCCTACCGGCTCGGCCTGGGCGGAGAGCCCTGGCGGGCCAACGACGACGGGGAGCCTTCCGGCTCGGCCGGCCGCCCCATCCTCGGACAGATCGATTCCGCCGGCCTGAGCGACATCCTGGTGGTCGTGGTCCGCTATTTCGGCGGCATCAAACTCGGCATCCCGGGCCTGATCCGGGCCTACAAGGCTTCCACCGCGGATGCGCTCGCGAGCGCACGCGTGATAGAGAAGGTGGCCGGGCGCTGGTACGCCCTGCATTTCCCCTACGACGACCTGCCGGCGGTGATGAAACTGACCAAGGACCTGGACCTGCCGCAGCGCAACCAGTCCTTTTTGGCGGAGTGCACGCTCGAAGTGCGGGTGCGCCTGTCGGCCGAGCAGGACTTTTTGGAACGTATCAAAAAAATAGGTATATTCACAGGCTAAAATTTTAAACTCTATTATGGGCAAAAAACACGTTTTTAATGCCGGGCCCTGCCTGCTGCCGCAGGTGGCCATCGACAACACCATCGAAGCCCTAAAGGACTTCAAGGGAACTGGTGTCTCCCTGCTTTCCATCTCCCACCGCACCAAGGGCTGGGACGAAGTGATGGATGAGTGCCGTGCACTCTGGAAAGAGTTACTGTGTATTCCTGAAGGTTACGAAGTCGTCTTCCTCGGCGGCGGTGCAAGCCTGCAGTTCCTATGTTCCGCGATGAACTTCCTGGAGCACAAAGCCGGTTATCTTGAGACGGGCGTCTGGGCCAAGAAGGCCCTCAAGGAGGCCCAGGGCGTGGGCGAAGCCTTCGCCGTGGCCAGCTCCGCCGACAAGAACTATTCTTATATTCCGAAGGGCTACGTCATCCCCAAGGACCTGGATTATTTCCATATTACCACGAACAATACCATCTACGGCACCGAGATCCGCGAGGACATCGACAGCCCCGTGCCCCTCATCGCCGATATGTCCTCCGACATCCTCAGCCGTCGCGTGGACGTGAGCAAATATAACCTGATTTACGGCGGCGCGCAGAAGAATGCCGGCCCCGCCGGCGTCGCCTTCGCCATCGTCAAGGTGGATGCGCTCGGCAAGGTCAGCCGTCACCTCCCGACGATGATCGACTACCGCACGCACGTCGACAAGCTCTCTATGTTCAACACCCCGCCGGTGGTCTCCATCTACGTGATGAACGAGACCCTGAAGTGGCTCAAGGGCCTCGGCGGCATCGACGCGATGCACGCGATCGACGTCAAGAAGGCCGACACGCTCTATGCCGAGATCGACCGCAACAGCCTCTTCGTCGGCACCGCCGCCAAGGAGGACCGCTCGATCATGAACGTCTGCTTCGTGATGGCCCCGGGCCACGAAGACCTCCAGGACGAATTCTTCAAGTTCGCCACCGAGCGCGGTATGGTCGGCATCAAGGGCCACCGTTCCGTGGGCGGTTTCCGCGCTTCGCTGTACAACGCCTGCACCCAGGAGGACGTCGAAGCCCTCGTCGCCGCGATGCAGGAATTCGAAAAGATCCGCGGATAGTCATGAAGGTCCTTCTCGCCACCCAGAAGCCTTTTGCGGCCGCAGCGGTCGCAGGCATTCGCCAGATCGTCGAAGAGGCGGGCTATGAGCTCGTCCTGCTCGAGAAATACGCCGACCAGGCCGACCTGGTCGCGGCCGTCGCTGACGCCGACGCGATGATCGTCCGTTCGGACAAGGTCACCGCCGAGGTGGTTGCCGCCGCCCCGAAGCTCAAGATCGTCGTGCGCGCAGGCGCCGGCTTCGACAACCTCGACCTCCCCGCCTGCACGGCGCACGGAGTCGTCGCGATGAACACCCCCGGCCAGAACTCCAACGCCGTGGCTGAGCTCGCCGTCGCCATGATGATCTTCATGGCCCGTACGCAGTTCACCCCGGCCACCGGTTCCGAGATCGAGGGCAAGACCCTCGGCATCCAGGCCTTCGGCAACGTCGGCCGTCTCGTCGGCGCCAAGGCCGCTGCCCTCGGTATGAAGGTCAAGGCCCTGGACCCGTTCCTGACCCCGGAGCAGATCCGCGCCGGCGGCGCCGAGCCCGTCGAGTCCCTCGACGCGCTCTACGCCGGCAGCGACTATGTGTCCGTGCACATCCCCGCCACGCCCCAGACCGTCGGCAGCATCGGCTATGAGCTGATGAGCAAGATGCCGAAGGGCGCGACCCTCGTCAACACCGCCCGCAAGGAGGTCATCGACGAGGCTGGCCTGGAGAAGGCGCTCGCCGAGCGCCCGGACCTGAAGTACGCCACCGACGTGGCTCCCGACAACCTCGCCGCCCTGCAGGAGCAGTTCGGCCTGCGTGTCTTCGCCACGCCGAAGAAGATGGGCGCCCAGACGTCCGAGGCCAACGTCAACGCCGGCCTTGCCGCCGCCCGCCAGATCGTCGCCTATTTCAAGGAAGGCTGCACGAAGTTCCAGCTGAACAAATAGTTCTGCGGCAACTGTAACTTGCGGCTGCCTGTGCGTTGGCTGCGCGTGAGCCTGCGCCCGTTGGCTCGTGCAGTCGGGGGCTGTGGGGAGCGTGGGGCGGAGAGGCTGCCGCCGAGAGAATCAGCCAATGTTTTTCCAAAAGGGACCGGAAGCGTTTTTTGCTTCCGGTCCCTTTTGGAAAAACTGGCGGTAGAGCATTTGGTATTCTGCGAATAAATATGTATCTTCGAATATAGAATTGTTTGAAGATTTATGGTACGAGTCAAACCTTTTGCGGCCCTGCGGCCGCCCAAAGACATCGTGACGCAGGTGGCGGCGCCACCCTACGATGTCCTGAACTCTGAAGAGGCCCGGAAGATGGCCGGGGAGAAATCCCTGCTTCACATCACCAAACCCGAGATCGACTTCGATCCGATCGCCGGGGAGCACGAGCAGCGCACCTACGACCGCGCCGTCGAGAATTTCAAGATCTGGCAGAAGAACGGCTGGCTGGTCCGCGAGGACAAGGAGAAGTACTACGTCTATGCCCAGACGATGGGCAAGCGCACGCAGTACGGCATCGTGCTCTGCGCGCACACGGATGATTACGCCAACGGCATCATCAAGAAGCACGAGCTGACCCGCAAGGACAAGGAGGACGACCGGATGATCCACGTCCGCATCCAGAACGCCAACATCGAGCCCGTATTCTTCGCCTTCAAGGACAACGACGAGCTCGGCGCGATCATCGCGAAAGCGGCCGCCGGAGCCCCGGAATACAAATTCATCGACGAGAACGATTTCACCCACACCTTCTGGGTGATCGACGACGATGCGGTCAACGCCCGCATCACGGAGATATTCACGAAGGACGTGGATGCCTTCTACGTGGCCGACGGTCACCATCGCACGGCCGCGGCCGCCCGCGTGGGCGCGGAGAAGCGTTCGCAGAATCCGAACCACACCGGCGACGAGGAATACAACTTCTTCATGGCCGTCTGCTTCCCGGAGAGCCAGCTCAAGATCATCGACTACAACCGTGTGCTCAAAGACCTGAACGGCCTGTCGGAGGAGCAGCTCCTGAAGGCGCTGGAGGCGGATTTCGAGGTGGCGCTGGCGACCAAGCCGCGCTGCGGCCGTCCCGCCAGGCCCTATGCCCCGGAGAGCCTGCACAACTTCTCCATGTATCTGGGCGGCAAGTGGTACAGCCTCACGGCGAAGCCGGGCCGCTACGACGACGCCGACCCGATCGGCGTGCTGGACGTGACCATCCTCTCGAACCTGGTGCTGGACAAGATCTTCGGGATCAAGGACCTTCGCACCTCCGACCGCATCGACTTCGTCGGCGGTATCCGCGGCCTAGGCGAACTCGCCCGCCGCGTGGACAGCGGCGAGATGAAGGTCGCCTTCGCGCTCTACCCGGTCAGTATGCAGCAGCTCATCAACATTGCCGACACCGGCAATATCATGCCGCCCAAGACTACCTGGTTCGAGCCCAAGCTCCGCTCCGGACTTGCCATTCACACCCTAGACTGATACTTTATGATACCCGATTCGGCACTGATACACAAGACTCTCAAGGAGTTCTTCGGCTACGATGCCTTCAAGGCGGACCAGGAACAGATCATCCGACACCTGATTGGAGGGGGTGACGCCTTTGTCCTGATGCCCACCGGAGGCGGCAAGTCGCTGTGCTATCAGCTGCCGGCTCTGGTGATGGAGGGGACGGCCATCGTCATCTCCCCGCTGATCGCCCTGATGAAGAACCAGGTCGATCTGCTGCGGGGTTTCGTGGCCGGGGAGGGGAGCATCGCCCATTTCCTGAATTCGTCGCTCTCGCGCCAGCAGATCGACGAAGTGCGCGACGACCTGCTGTCCGGCAAGACGAAACTCCTGTATGTGGCGCCCGAGTCGCTGACCAAGGAGGAGAACATCTCGCTACTGCGGGAAGTCCGTATCTCCTTCTACGCCGTGGACGAGGCGCACTGTATTTCCGAATGGGGACACGATTTCCGCCCGGAATACCGCCGCATCCGGACCCTGGTGGACCAGATCGGCCGCGCGCCCATCATCGCGCTCACGGCCACGGCCACGCCGAAGGTCCAGAGCGACATCCTCAAGAACCTGGGCATTCCGGACGCGGCCGTGTTCAAGTCCTCCTTCAACCGCCCCAACCTCTACTACGAGATCCGCGACAAGGTGGATCCGGAGAAGGACCTCATCAAGTTCATCCGCCAGAACGCCGGCAAGTCCGGCATCATCTACTGCCTCAGCCGCAAGAAGGTGGAGGAGATGGCGGAGCTGCTGTGCATCAACGGCATCAAGGCCCTGCCGTACCACGCAGGCCTGGACGCGAAGGTGCGCGCGGAAAACCAGGACAGCTTCCTGATGGAGGAGGTGCAGGTGATCGTGGCCACGATCGCCTTCGGTATGGGCATCGACAAGCCGGACATCCGCTTCGTGATCCACTACGACATCCCCAAGAGCATCGAGAGCTACTACCAGGAGACGGGCCGCGCGGGCCGGGACGGCCAGGAAGGCCTCTGCATCGCGTACTACAGCTACAAGGACATCCAGAAGCTGGAGAAGTTCATGCAGGGCAAGCCCATCGCCGAGCAGGAGATCAGCCGCCAGCTGCTCTCCGAGGTGCTGGCGTACGCCGAGTCGAGCCAGTGCCGCCGTAAGCTCTTGCTCAACTATTTCGGCGAGGACTACACGGAGGAGAACTGCCAGTGCTGCGACAACTGCATCCGCCCGAAGGCTACCTTCGACGGGCGCAGCGAGATGAAGCTGGTGCTGGACCTGGTCAAGGCCCTGCCCGAGCACTTCAAGCTGGACCACCTGGCGAACATCCTCGCCGGCGTGTCCAATTCCCTCATCAAGTCCTACAAGCACGACGAACTCCCGTTCTTCGGCGCCGGCAAGGCCCATTCTGAGAAATTCTGGGCCACGGTGATCCACCAGGGCCTGATCGCCCACCTGCTGGTCAAGGAGATCGAGACCTACGGCCTGATCCACGTCACGGAGCTCGGCGAGAAGTTCCTCGCGGACCCGTGGGAGCTGCGCCTGGTGGAGGACCGCGTATTCGCCGGCAACGGTGACGACGACGAGGACGACGAGGAGGCGGCTGCCGCCGCCGTGGCGATGAAGGCCGGAGGCGGCGCGGGCGACCCCATCCTGCTCGCGATGCTCAAGGACCTGCGCAAGGACCTCTCCAAGCGCCTCAAGCTGCAGCCCTGGATCATTTTCGGCGATCCGGCGCTGGAGGATATGTCCATCCTGTACCCGGAGACCTTCGACGAGCTCAAGAACTGCCAGGGCGTGGGCGAAGGCAAGGCCCGCAAGTTCGGCGAGGAGTTCATCAAGCTGATCAAGAAATACGTCGAGGAGAACGAGATCGAGCGTCCGGACGACTTCGTCGTGAAATCCACGCCGAACAAGTCCGCGGCCAAGGTGGCGATCATCCAGAGCATCGACCGCCATATGTCGCTGGAGGACATCGCCGAGGCGCGCGGCCTGGATATGGAGGAGCTGCTCTGTGAGATCGAGGCCATCGTCTCCAGCGGCACCAAGCTCAATCTGGACTACTACATCGAGGAGCGCCTGGACGAGGACATCGTCGAGGAGATCTACCGCTACTTCAAGGAGGAGGCGACATCGGACAACGTCCAGGAGGCCATCGACGCCCTCGGACCGGATTACTACGAGAACGAAGTTCGCCTGGTCCGGCTCAAATTCCTATGTGAGATCGCGTCGTGATACCGCAGGAGACCGTCAATCTGATTCTGGACACCGCGCAGATCGTGGATGTGGTGAGCGATTACGTGACGCTGAAGCGCCGCGGGGCTAATTACGTGGCCTGCTGCCCGTTCCACAATGAGAAGACGCCCTCCTTCTACGTCTCCCCCTCGAAGGGGATCTACAAATGTTTCGGCTGCGGCAAGGCCGGCACGGCCGTGGGCTTCGTGATGGAGCAGGAGCACTGCTCCTACGTGGAGGCCCTGCGCTACCTGGCCCGCAAGTACCATATCGAGATCGTCGAGGCGGAGGAGTCCGCCGAGGAGATCGCCCGCCGGCAGCGCGGCGAGAGCCTGCTGCTGGTGTCCGAATTCGCCCGCAAGTTCTTCTCCGAGCAGCTCAAGAGCGGCGAGGGCAGGGCCGTGGGCTACCAGTATTACCGCTCGCGCGGCATTGAGGATGCCACCATCGAGAAATGGGGCCTGGGCTGGGCGCCGTCCGGACGGACCGCCCTGGTGGACGCCGCCCGCGCCGCCGGCTACAAGGATGAATACCTGCTGGGCGCCGGCCTGGCGGTGCAGGGCGAGGACGGTTCGCTGAGCGACAAGTTCCGCGAGCGGGTGATGTTCCCCATCCACTCCGTGAGCGGGCGCGTGATCGCGTTCAGCGGCCGCACGCTCAAGGCGGACAACCCGGCCAAGTATGTCAATTCCCCGGAGACGGAGATCTACATCAAGAGCCGCAACCTGCTGGGCATCTATTTCGCGAAAGCGGACATCGGCCGGGAGGACCGCTGCATCCTGGTGGAGGGCAACGTGGACGTGGTGATGATGCATCAGCTCGGGATCACGAACGTCGTGGCCTCGTGCGGGACCTCCCTGACGGTCGAGCAGGTGCGCCTGATCAAGAAGTTCACGGAGAACATCACCATTATGTACGACGGCGACTCTGCCGGCATCCACGCCGCCCTGCGCGGCATCCCGATGGTCCTCGCGGAGGGAATGAACGTCCACGTGGTGCTGCTTCCGGACGGGGACGACCCGGATTCCTTCTCCCGCAAGCACACGCGGGACGAGGTGCGCGAGTTCATCGAGAAGAACGAGAAGGACTTCATCGTCTTCAAGACGGACCTGCTGCTCTCGCAGGCGGCGGGCGACCCGCTCAAGAAGGCGTCCCTGATCAACGACATCGCGGACACGATCGCGCAGATCCCGGATGCGGTCAAGCGCTCCACCTATGCGGAGGCCACGGCGCAGCAGTTCGGGATCGAGGTGTCCATCCTCTTCGACCGCATCGCCCGCACCCGCCGCGCCCTCCAGGAGGAGGCGTTCAAGGCCGCACAGCGGGAGGAACGCCGCCGGCAGAACGGCCTGGCCCCCAATGCGTACGAGACGGTCACCGGGGACATTCAGGCGCCGCCCGAGATGCCGGCGCCGGTGGCGCTGACGGAGGAGAACCGCATCCTGGCTCCCGCCGAGCGGGACCTGCTTTATTTCCTGCTGCGTCACGGCTGTGACGAGCTGGACTTCGAGAGCGACTCGGACTACTACAGCGGCGACGAGCAGGACAAGCCCAGCGTCGCGGGCTTCATCCGGGACGCCTTCGGCGACGGCACGCGTATGGCCAACAGCGCCTATGCCGCCGTATACGACGCCTACTTCGCCCTCTACGACGAGGGCCTGACCCAGCAGGACATCGTCAAGCGTCTGCTGGATGCGGAGGACCGCCGCGTGGCGGAAGTGACTTCGCAGCTCTCCACGGAGAAATACCGCCTCACGGTCGAGGCGTTCGAGAAATCTATGACGACCACCGCCTCCTGGCTGGTGGCCCAGGTCCCGCGCGCCATCCTCGGCTATGCCGAAAGGCGGATGCAGGACCGCTACGACACGCTGCGGCGTTCGCTTCCGGATGCAACGCCGGAGCGGGAGGCCGCCATCTTGCAGGAGATGGTCAAGGTCCGCGCCGCCCAGCGCCGGATCAAACAGAAAATGGGAAGAGAAAAAAACACGACATAAATGGACAAAGAATTCAAGAGAACCCTCGTGACCTGTGCGTTGCCCTACGCCAACGGTCCTATCCACATCGGCCATCTGGCCGGTGTCTATGTGCCTGCCGATATCTATGTGCGCTACCTGCGGATGCGCGGCCGGGAGGTGCTGTATGTCTGCGGCTCCGACGAGCACGGCGTGCCCATCACGATCAAGGCCCGGCAGCAGGGCTGCTCTCCGCAGGATATCGTGGACCGTTACCACGGCATCATCAAGGACTCCTTCGAAGGGCTCGGCATCCATTTCGACATCTACGGTCGCACCACTTCGAAGGTGCACGCCGCCAACGCCTCCGGCTTCTTCAAGAAGCTCTACGACGAGGGCAAGTTCATCACCCAGGAGAGCGAGCAGTACTACGACCCCGAGGCGAAGCAGTTCCTGGCGGACCGCTACATCGTGGGCACCTGCCCCAAGTGCGGCAATGAAGGCGCCTACGGAGACCAGTGCGAGAAATGCGGCAGCACCCTCAGCCCCGAGGAGCTGATCAATCCGAAGAGCAAGCTCAGCGGCGCCGAGCCGGTCAAGAAGAAGACCACCCACTGGTACCTCCCGCTCCAGGACTACGAGCAGTGGCTCCGCGAATGGATCCTCGAAGGCCATCAGGAGTGGCGCTCCAACGTCTATGGCCAGGTCAAGAGCTGGCTGGACGGCGGCTTACAGCCGCGCGCCGTCACGCGCGACCTGGACTGGGGCGTGCCCGTGCCCGTGGAGGGCGCCGAGGGCAAGGTGCTCTACGTCTGGTTCGACGCGCCGATCGGCTACATTTCCAATACCATCGAGCTCCTGCCGGACAGCTGGGAGAAATGGTGGAAGTCGCCGGACACCCGGCTCGTGCACTTCATCGGCAAGGACAACATCGTCTTCCACTGCATCGTCTTCCCGTCGATGCTCAAGGCCTACGGCGACGGCTACGTCCTCCCGGACAACGTCCCCGCCAACGAGTTCCTCAACCTCGAGGGCGACAAGATCTCGACCTCGCGCGGCTGGGCGGTCTGGGCGCACGAATACCTGAAGGATTTCCCGGGCAAGGAGGACGTCCTGCGCTACGTGCTCACGGCCAACGCCCCCGAGACCAAGGACAACGACTTCAGCTGGAAGGACTTCCAGCAGCGCAACAACAGTGAACTTGTGGCCATCTTCGGCAACTTCGTGAACCGGGCCATGGTGCTGACGCACAAGTATTTCGGCGGCAAGGTGCCGGCCTGCGGCACGCTGGAGGACATCGACAAGGAGGTCCTGGCGGAGATTCCGCTGCTGAAGGCCTCGATGGAGAAGAACATCGAAGGCTTCAAGTTCCGCGAAGCGCTCAAGGATGCGATGGGCATCGCCCGCGTGGGCAACAAGTACATCTCCGACACGGAGCCCTGGAAGGTCGCGAAGACGGACCTGGACCGCACGGCGACGATCCTGAACATTTCCCTGCAGATCTGCGCGGACCTCGCCATCGCCTTCGAGCCCTTCACCCCGTTCGCCGCCGCGCGGCTGCGCGAGATGCTCGGCTCCGGCCTCGACTGGGAGGTCCTCGGCCGTCCGCAGGTGCTGCCTGCCGGCCACCAGCTCGGGCAGGCGGAGCTGCTCTTCGCCAAGATCGAGGACGACGCCATCCAGGCGCAGCTGGACCGGCTGGACCGCATCCGCGCCGAGCGCGAGGCGGCGGCCCAGGCCGAGGCGGCGAAGCAGGTCGCTCCGCAGAAGGGAGAATGTACCTTCGAGGAGTTCGACAAGATGGACATCCGCACGGCCACGGTCCTGGAGGCGGAGCGCGTCCCCAAGACGGACAAGCTCCTCAAACTCACGATCGACACCGGGATCGACAGGCGCGTGATCGTTTCCGGCATCGCCGAATACTACACGCCGGAGGCGATGGTCGGCAAGCAGATCTGCATCCTGGCGAATCTGCAGCCCCGCACCATCCGCGGCATCGAGAGCAAGGGTATGATCCTGATGGCGAAGCAGGGCGACGGTTCGATGCGTTTCATCACCCCGCAGGAAGTCGTCGCCAACGGCGCCCAGATTGGTTAAACAAGGAGACACGACGATGAAAGTACTGATAGTTGACGACGAGCGGGCGATCCGCAATTCGCTGGGAGAGATCCTCACCGACGAGGGCTACGAGGTGGACACCGCAGAAGACGGCGCCCAGGCCCTCGAGAAGGTGGAGAAGGACAAATACGACGTGGTGTTCTGCGACATCAAGATGCCCGGAATGGACGGCGTCGAGGTGCTCGGCAAGTTCACCGAGATGGGGCTGGACGCCGCGGTGGTGATGATTTCCGGCCACGCCGACATCGAGACCGCCGTGGACTGCATCAAGAAGGGCGCCTTCGACTTCGTGCAGAAGCCGCTGGACCTCAACCGCATCCTCATCACGATCAAGAACGCCACGGAGAAGGTCACCCTGACCACGCAGAACAAGGCCCTCAAGAAGAAGGTCTATGGCGCCGATATGATAGGCGGATCCGCGCCGATGCAGCTGATCCGCGATATGATCTCGAAGGTGGCGCCGACCGACGCGCGGGTGCTGATCACCGGCCCCAACGGTTCCGGCAAGGAGCTGGTGGCGCGCAACCTCCACCAGCTGAGCGACCGCAGCGCGATGCCCTTCATCGAGGTCAACTGCGCGGCCATTCCTTCCGAATTGATCGAAAGTGAATTGTTCGGCCACGAGAAGGGTTCCTTCACCTCGGCCATCAAGCAGCACAAGGGCAAGTTCGAGCAGGCCGACGGGGGCACGCTCTTCCTCGACGAGATCGGGGATATGAGCCTGGCGGCGCAGGCCAAGGTGCTTCGCGTCCTGCAGGAGAAGAAGCTCTCCCGCGTGGGCTCCGACAAGGACATCGAGGTGGACGTGCGCGTGATCGCCGCGACCAACAAGGACCTGGCGAAGGAGATCGAGAAAGGGACCTTCCGCGAGGACCTCTACCACCGGCTCAGCGTCATCGTGATCCGGGTCCCGTCGCTGGACGAGCGCCGCGACGACATCCCGCTGCTGATCGACTATTTCCTCGGGAAGTACACCGACGGCGCCAAGCCCCGCAGTTTCTCGCCCGAGGCCGTGGAACTGCTGAAGCAGAAGCACTGGCCGGGCAACATCCGCGAGCTGGACAACGTCGTCGACCGCCTGCTCATCCTCGGCGGCGAGCCCGTCTCCGCCGCCGACGTCAAGACCTATGTGAATCTGTAGTTGCATAAAAATCACTACATTTGTGAATCATGTCAGACTACGTTGTATCAGCCAGAAAGTACCGTCCGGACTCGTTTGAGTCCCTGATCGGACAGGACAATATCGCACGGACCCTCAAGAACTCGATCCGGCGCGGGCAGCTCGCGCACGCCTATCTGTTCTGCGGTCCCCGCGGCGTGGGCAAGACCAGCGCGGCGCGCATCTTCGCCAAGACCATCAACTGTGCCAATCCGGGCCCGGAGCTGGAACCCTGCGGCGAGTGCGACTCCTGCCGCTCTTTCGCCGAGGGGCGCTCCTATTGCATCCACGAACTGGATGCGGCGTCCAACAACGGCGTGGACGATATCAAGACGCTGATGGACCAGGTGCAGATCCCGCCGCAGGTGGGGCGCTATTCCGTGTTCATCATCGATGAGGTCCATATGCTGTCGACCGCGGCCTTCAACGCCTTCCTCAAGACGCTGGAGGAGCCGCCCGCACACGCCATCTTCATCCTGGCGACCACGGAGAAGCACAAGGTCCTGCCGACCATCCTGAGCCGCTGCCAGACCTACGATTTCAACCGCATCGGCGTGCCCGATATGGTGCGCAACCTGCGCGAAATCGCCACCAAGGAGGGAGTCACGATCGACGACGAATCCCTGCACGTGATCGCGCACAAGGCCGACGGCGCGATGCGCGACGCCCTCACTCTCTTCGACCAGACGGTCGCGTTCTGCGGGACGGAGGTCGTCTATGAGGATGTGATCCGCAACCTCGGCGTGCTGGACTATGACTACAGTTTCCGCCTGGTGGAGGCTTTCCTGACCGGCGACTATGCGAGCGCGTTGCTCATCTTCGACGAGATCCTCGCGAAGGGCTTCAACGCGCAGCATTTCGTGGCGGCGCTGAGCAAGCACCTGCGGGACCTGCTTGTCAGCCGCACGGGTGGGCTGGAGGCCCTGCTGGACCTGCCGGATTCCCTGCGGGCGCGCTATCAGGAGCAGGGGGAGCGCTGCAGCGTGAAGTGGATCTACGACGCCCTCGGCATCACCACTTCCTGTGAAGCCGGCTACAGCCGCGCCACCAACCCGCGACTGCACATCGAATTTGCCTTGATGAAGTTGGCATTCTTACAGCAAGTTCCGGCAGCCTCTCCTGCGCGGACTGGCGAACTGCCTCCTTCGACGTCCGGCGCTGCCGGACCCCTCCCACAGACTGCGTCTGCGGGCCCCTCCCTCTTACGGAGCCGAGGGTGGCTACGGTCGCCGGAGGCAGTTGCCAGCTCCGCACAGCAGGAAGAGGCTGCAAAACAAACAGAAACCGCCCCTGTACCGGCTGACGGCAGTGACTCCACCGCAGCCCGAAGGAAGAAGGCTTCGTCGTTGTCGCTGAGTGCATTGCTTAGCGAAGACGAGCCCGAGGTGATGCCGGCGAGCACGCCGGCGCCCCAGGAGCAGGCGCTGCCGGCGGACGACGTCCTCTCGGAGAAATGGAAGGAGCTGTCCGCGCAGTACGGCGGCCAGCCGCGCCTGGCCAACGCCCTGGCCAACGCGGCGCTGAACTTCCGCGAGGAGGACGGCCGGAAGGTCATCTCGTTCACGGTGACCAACGAAGCCCAGAAGAAATGGATCGAAGAGCGTATGCTGCGCGACCTCGAAGGGCGCTATGCCAAGCTCTGCGACTGCGGCAAGATCCGGCTGGAGCCGGTCGTCCCGCAGGAAGAAGAACAGGCCCCGCGCATCTATATGCCGACGGAGAAGGCCGAAGACCTGATGAGCAAGAACGAAGAGGTCCGCAACCTGGTGGTGGACCTCGGGCTGGATATCAAATAAAGGGAACGAATGAAACTGCACTGCGAAAACCTGGTCAAGAAATACGGCCTGCGCACGGTCGTCAAAGGCGTGTCGATGGAGGTCGAACAAGGCGAAATCGTCGGCTTCCTCGGCCCGAACGGCGCCGGCAAGACCACCAGTTTCTATATGATCACGGGACAGATCGTCCCCAACGACGGCCGCGTCTTCCTCGACGACGAGGAGATCACCGGCCTGCCGATGTACCAGCGGGCCCAGAAGGGCATCAGCTACCTGCCGCAGGACGCCTCCGTGTTCCGCAAGATGTCGGTCGAAGACAACATCCTCTCCGTGATGGAGATGCGGAACATCCCCAAGGAGGAGCGCTACCGCCGCCTGGAATCGCTCATCGACGAATTCAACCTGTCCAAGGTGCGCAAGTCGCTGGGCATCCAGCTCTCCGGCGGCGAGCGGCGCCGCTGCGAGATCGCCCGCGCCCTCGCGATCGATCCGAAGTTCATCCTCCTCGACGAACCCTTCGCCGGGGTGGACCCGATCGCGGTGGAGGACATCCAGTACATCATCGCCAAGCTCAAATACCGCAACATCGGCGTCATCATCACCGACCACAACGTGGGCGAGACGCTGGCGATCACGGACCGGGCGTACCTGCTCTACGAAGGCACCATCCTGCAGCAGGGCACCCCGAAGGAACTGGCCGCGGACGAGGACGTCCGCACCAAATACCTGGGCTCCGGCTTCGTCCTCAAACGCTCCGTGTCCGTGGAGCGCGCCCGGGCCGAATACGAACAATCGAAAACTAAAACCGAATAACCATGCGCATTCCAGACATTACCATAGCCATCGACGGCTATTCCTCTACGGGTAAGAGCACGCTTGCCAAGCTGATCGCCACGCATTTCGACTTCCTGTACCTGGACTCCGGCGCCCTGTACCGCGGCGTCACCCTCTTCGCGCAGGAGAAGAAGCTGATCACCCCGAAAAATACCATCAAACCCGCGTTGGAGCAGGCCCTGGAGACGCTCGACCTGCACTTCGAGGCGGGCACCACGCTCTTTATGGGCGACCGCAACATCGAGAAGCAGATACGCTCGATGGAGGTCTCCGCGCAGGTGAGCCCGATCGCTGCCGTCCCGTATGTGCGGGCCTGGGTGGATGCGCGCCTGCACGCCTTCTCCGCGGCGGGACGCGTGGTGATGGACGGCCGCGACATCGGCACCACCGTCTTCCCGAACGCGGAGATCAAGATCTTTATGACCGCCCGGCCGGAAGTGCGCGCCCAGCGCCGCTTCGACGAGCTGGTGTCCAAAGGCGAGAACCCCGTCTTCGAGGAGGTGATGAAGAATCTCGAAGAACGTGACTACATCGACTCCCACCGGGAGACCTCCCCGCTCCGGCGCGCCGAAGATGCTTTCGTGCTGAATAATTCCGATATGGGCCTGACCGACGAGATCGCGTGGGCGGAAGGCCTGATCCGCGGGAAATTCGGCCTGCTGGAGGCTCCGGAGGAGGTATAATGCAGGTTGAGATAGATAAGAACTCCGGTTTCTGCGGGGGCGTGATCCGGGCCATCGGCACGGCTGAGCGTTACCTCGAGAGCGGGAAATGTCTGTATTCGCTCGGCGCCATCGTCCACAACGAGGAGGAGCTGGGGCGCCTGGAGGCGCGCGGGCTCGTGACCATCGACCGGGACGACCTCGAGCAGATGCAGGATCCGGTGGCGGGGGAGACCCTGCTGATCCGGGCCCACGGTGAGCCGCCGCAGGTCTATGAGCGGGCCCGGGAGCTCGGTTTTCAGTTGGTTGACTGCACCTGCCCCGTGGTGCTGGAGCTCCAGAAGAAGATACGCGAGGCGCACGAGCGCCTCAGCGGGCGGGGCGGGCAGATCGTCATCTTCGGCAAGATCGGCCATCCCGAAGTGCTGGGACTGGTGGGTCAGGTGGACGGCGGCGTGCTTGTGGTCGAGACCCAGGAGCAGCTGCAGTCGCGCCTGTCCGACGGCAGCCTGCGGACCGACCGCGACATCGAGCTGTTCTCACAGACCACGATGAGCCCGGACGGCTACAGGCAGGTGCGCGAGCTGCTCTCCGGCGCGATGGACGGCGCCAGCCTGACGGTCCACGACACCATCTGCCGGCAGGTGGCGTCGCGCCGCCGGGAGCTGTCCGATTTCGCACGGCTCCACGACGCCGTCGTGTTCGTGTCCGGCAAGGACAGTTCCAACGGCAAGGTGCTTTGCGAGCGCTGCCGCAGCGCCAACATCCGCACCTGGCACGTCGGCTCCCCGGCGGAGCTCCGCCGCGAATGGTTCCGCCCGGAGGACCGGGTGGGGGTGTGCGGGGCGACCTCCACGCCCGGCTGGTTGCTGCAGGACGTGGCCGAGGCCATCAAAAATTTGCAATAATTGGGGCAAATCGTTAAATTTGCCAAGATATAACGAGATACAAACCAATAAGAGATAACGAGTTTATGGCAACAACAGCTGATTTCAAAAACGGACTTTTCCTCAAGTACAACGGCAAACCGTGCCAGATTGTCTGGTTCCAGCACGTCAAGCCGGGCAAAGGCCCCGCTTTCGTAAAGACCAAGCTTCGCAACCTGGAGAACGGCAACATCCTGGAGAATACGTTCACGGCCGGCATGAAGATCGAGACGATCGAGGTCGAGCGCCGTCCCTACCAGTTCCTCTATGCCGAAGAGGACGGTTTCAACTTCATGCACGAGGAGACCTATGAGCAGATCCTCCTCCCGAAGGACGTCGTCGAGAACTCCGACCTGATGAAGGAAGGCCAGCACGTCGAGATGATGTTCGTGGTGGGCGAGGAGCGCTGCCTCACCTGCGAACTCCCGACCTACGTCACCCTCGAGGTCACGTATTCCGAGCCTGCGGTCAAGGGCAACACCGCCTCCACCTCCGCCCTCAAGGAAGTCACCCTCGAGACCGGCGCCAAGGTTATGGTCCCGCTCTTCATCGAGACCGGGGAGAAGATCACCGTCAACACCTCAGACCGTTCCTATGGCGGCCGCGCCTAAGGCCATCGAGTACACCCCGATCTATTCCAGAGAGATTGATCTCTACGCGCTCCCGGAGCTGGCGGCCCGCACTGTCGATGCTGCTTATCTCCGGGAGTTGGGCGTAGAAACAGTCCCGGCGCCGGAGACCCTGGCGGGGCTCGCGCGCGGATCGGAGGTGTTCCGGCAGCGTATGCGGGAGCATATGCTGCTGCCTCGCCCGCGTTACACCGTGGAGGATATCGATCCCGCCGCGGTGGAGACGGAGATCCACAATTACACCGGCCACTGCCCCACGCTGACCTACGAGATCAACCCCGTGAAGGGGTGCGGGGTGGGCTGCCAGTACTGCCTGGTCACGGACGGCGTCCACGAGCAGCCGCTCATCGCCCTGGACAACTATCACCTGTATGTCCGGGCGCTGCTCGATGAGAAGAACGGGCCCGGGAGCGAGAACAGTCCGCATTACTACTATTTCTCGCCCAAGACCGAAGCCTTCCAGGAGCCGACCCTGCTGACGGGCATCGCCCACAGGATACTCCGGGAATTCATCGACCATTTCCGCCGCTGCCCGGATTCCCAGGCTCGGCTCTTCATCGCGTCCAAGGCCGGTACCAGACACCTGCTGATCGAGGATGGCGGCGAGTCGGTGCTGGACCTGTTCGAGCAGCTGCGCGACAAGATGCAGTTCAACACCAGCGTGTCCATCATGCCGGACGCTTTCCGGGACCTGCTGGAGCCGTATGCCGCGCCGCTCTCGGAGCGCCTCGCCGCGGTGAAGCTCTGCCAGGAGCGGGGGATTCCCGCCAATTCCGCCCTCATCCAGCCCATCATCCTGCCCTGGCTGACGGACGAGCATATGCACGCCTTCTTCGATGCCCTGCACGCGGTGGGCATCATCAATTACAAGCCGGAGTTCCTGACCGCCTGTATGGAGAACCTCTCGATGCTGGGGCCCCTGCTGGGCCACTTCGACCGCGCGCTGGAGCGCGAACTCTACGAGGCCTACCTGCCCCCGGCAAACGCCGACCACCGCAAGCAGCGCGGCCGCACGGCGCCCGACCGGGCGTTGAGCCGCGCCGCGATCGAGAAGATGATGCGCTACACCGACACGCTCGGTATGAGCGTGAGCATCTGCTATTGGGTGCGCGGCCAGCTGGGCATCACCCCGGAAGAGATTCCTATCATCAATCGCAACGGATTCCAGTGCCTGGGCTACCAGTCCGGACTCTTCCGCGATGTTTGACGACCTCGCGCCATACTATCTTCGCTGGTACCACGACCGTCCGGTCGGGATCACCTCGCAGCGCCGCGACGAATTGCGCCGCCTGCACGGCATCCTGTACCGCTGCGCGGAATACTTCGCGCTGAACTACCGGGACTTCGTGCCTTCCCTGTTGCCCTTGGGCGAGAAGGAGCTGGAGATCCTGGAGCTCCAGAGCCGCTACCCCTTCCGGGCCGGCACCTGGCGGCCCGATTACATCGTGACCCGGGACGGGGCGCTGAAGATCTGTGAGATCACCTCCCGTTTCTTCGCGCACGGCATCTTCATCTCCGTATTTGCCGAGTATGCCGCCAAGCGCTTTATGGAGCGCTTTCCCGACAAGGAACGGGACACCCGCTACGGAGAGCTGATGGACTGTATGCGGGCGCTGCCCGGCGGGCGCAAGCAGCTGTATGTGCTGAAGAGCGCCGACCGCAGCAGCGAGATCCGGCTGTACAAGCGGTTCTATGAGGCGGACGGCTGTAGCGTCGAGCTGATCGAGGCGCCGGAGGTGGAGGCGCGCCGCGCCGAATGGGCCCGGGAGGGCGCGTTCGTGGTCAGCGCGCTCAACCAGCGGGACCTGCTGGCTTATGAGACGGACACCCTGCGGGCTATGATGGACGTGGGGATGATCAGTGACTTCCGCAACATCTTCCTGATCCACGACAAGCGCTTTATGCGGCTGTGGTTCGACGACGCCTTCACCGGCCGTTTCCTGGACCCGGACGACACGGCTTTCCTGCGTGCGCACGCCATCCCTACCTACGACTGCTCGGATCCCGCCGCGTCCGCCGTCCTGGAGGACGCCCGCGCCGACAAGGACGGCTATATCCTGAAGCCCTGCCGCCTGGGCAAGAGCGAGGGGGTGCACGCCGGCGTGCTGGAACGCAGGCCCGCCTGGCGCCGGCTGTGGCGCCGCGGGGTGGACGGGATGATACTCCAGCCCTTCCTGGACCAGCGCACCGTCCCGACCGAATGGGAGGGCAAGCGCTTCGAGGACTACTTCTGCGGGATGATGCTCTGCGTGGACGACCGCTACTTCGACTCGGGCCTGTTCCGCTGCTCGAGCCTGCCCGTGACCAACGTGGGAGACGACCGCAAGGCCTGCCCCCTGCATACCGACGACCCTGAACTTCTTGCCTGCTGCGACATCCTATGACCCTGTCCGGCAACCAGCCTTATTTCCTCCCGTACCTGGGCTATTGGCAGCTGATCCACGCCGCCGACGGCTTCCTGATCGCCGACGACTACGACTACATCAAGGCGGGCTGGGTGAACCGCAACAAGATCCTCGTCAACGGGCATCCGCATTATTTCCGGGTGGAAATGGTCGAGCACACGCCCTCCCGGCTCATCCTGGACAAGAAGGTGGCGATGAAGCCCGCCTGGCTGAACGACAAGTTCCGCACCCTGGAGATGGCTTACCACAGGGCGCCTTTCTTCAAGGAGGGTTACGCCCTTGCGGAGCGTATCCTGAAATGTCCGGAGCGCAGTATGCTCCTGTTCCTGGAGAACTCGATCCGGGAAGTCTGCGCCTATCTGGGCATCACCACGCCCATCAGCCATTCTTCCGACCTGCCGGGCAACAGCCTGCTCCGGCGCGAGGAGCGCATCTACGATTTCTGCGCCCGCCTGGGTGCCGACACCTACATCAACCTGCCCGGCGGGCAGAAGCTCTACGACTTCGAGGAATTCGCCCGGCACGGCATACGCCTGCGCTTCATCCAGCCGCAGCTGAAGCCGTACAAGCAGTTCGGCGACAACTTCGTCGAGCGGCTCTCCATCCTGGACGCCATTATGTTCAACTCTCCGGACGCGGTGCACGCGATGCTGGACGATTATACCTGGATCGATGGATGAGGTGATGGTGACCGTGGTCTGCGTGACCTACAACCACGCGGCCTTCATCCGCGACGCGCTCGAGGGCTTCGTCGCGCAGCAGGCCCCGTGGCGCTTCGAGGTGCTCGTGCACGACGACGCCTCCACCGACGGCACGGCGGAGATCGTGCGGGAGTACGAGCGCCGCTATCCGGACCTGATCCGCGGCGTGTACCAGACGGAGAACCAGTACTCGAAGGGGGTCAACATCTCGCGCACCTTCCTGCATCCCTTGATCCGGGGCCGTTACGTGGCGCTTTGCGAAGGGGACGACTATTGGACCGACCCGCACAAGCTCGAGATGCAGGTGGCGGCCCTGGAGGCGCGTCCCGGCGTGGATATCTGCGCGCACCGGGCGCTGCGCATCAAGGGCGGCAAGCCGCGCGGCCACGTGGCGCCGGCGCCGTTCGACCGCCTGTTCCCGGCGAAGCGGGTGATCCTGGGCGGGGGCTATTTCGTGGCCACGGCCTCACTCCTGTGCCGCCGCGAGGCTTACCTGCGGCAGACTCCTATGCGGGAGATCCTTGCCAACGACTATTCCCTGCAGATCCAGTGTTCCTTGCGCGGCGGGATGTATTATCTGCATAAGTGTATGTCCGTGTACCGGAAAGGCGCGCCCGGCTCCTGGTCCAGCCAGCACCGCTCCCGCAACGCTGCGTTCAGGCAGCGGCGGACCCGGATGCTCGAGGCCCTGGACGAATATACCGAAGGACGCTACCACCGCGTCATCCGCCGGCGTCTGCGCCACTATGCCCATTGATTATGAAGAAGATCAACGTCACCCGCACCTCCCTGCCTCCTTTCGAGGAATACTGCGAGCAGATCCGCAAGATCTGGGACAGCCACATCCTGACCAATATGGGGGAGGAGCACGAAAGTTTCCGGGAGGGGCTGGAACAATGCCTGGAGATTCCGCACGCCGTCTTGTTCACCAACGGCCACCTGGCGCTCGAGGCGGCGCTCGCCGCGCTGCGGCTGCCCGCCGGCGCGGAGGTGATCACCACGCCGCTGAGTTTCGTCTCCACGACGCACGTCATCGTGCGCAGTGGCCTGACGCCCGTCTTCTGCGACGTGCTGGAGGAGGACGGGACCCTGGATCCCGGCCGCTTGGAGGGCCTCCTGACTGAGCGCACGGCCGCCATCCTGCCCGTCCACGTGTACGGCAACGTCTGCGACGTGGAGCGCATCGGCGCTTTCGCCGCCAGGCACGGCCTGAAAGTTCTCTACGACGCAGCCCACGCCTTCGGGGTCCGCTACCGCGGCCTGCCGGCCGCCGGCTTCGGCGACGCCTCCGTGCTCAGCTTCCACGCGACCAAGGTCTTCTCCACCATCGAGGGCGGCGCCGTCTGCACGGCGGACGCGTCGCTGCTGCAGGCCCTGGAGGACGACAAGAATTTCGGAATCCGCGACGAGGAGACCTGCGCCGCCGTGGGCGGCAACGCCAAGATGAGCGAGTTTCAGGCGGCGATGGGCCTGTGCAACCTGCGGCACGTGAAGGAAGATATCGCCCGGCGCCTGGAGCACGCGGCGCATTACCGCGCGCTGCTCGCCGGCCGTCCGGGCCTGCGGCTGCCCGCCCCGCGGGAGGGCGTCGAGCCCAACGGCGCCTATTTCCCGGTCGTGTTCGACGACCGGGCCGCGCGGGACGCCGCCTTCGACCGACTGGAAGCGGCCGGCATCCACGCCCGCAAGTATTTCTATCCGCTGATTCCGGACCTGGACTGCTATGCCGGCACGCCGTACGCCGCCCGGGCGGACGTCCCCGTCGCGCGCCGCTTCGCGGACGGCGTACTCTGCCTTCCGCTGTATCCGGATTTGAAAGAGGAGGAAGTGGACGGGATCGCGACTACAGTCGCTCGATCTTGAGCTGCTGGATCTTGTAGCTCTTGCCCTTCGAACTGACGAAAATCGTGACGGAGAAATTCTCTCCGCCGGCCTTGAGCGTGCCCAGGGCGTATTTCATATTGTCCCGTCCGGCGGTGTGGTTGACCTCGAAGGAGCGGGGGGTGTAGTTCTCGAAGAAGGTCTTGACGATCTGCTTGGCCTGGGCCTTGCTGGCGTTGCTGCCCTGGGAGACGACGGCGATCTCGAGGTTGTCGTCGAACCAGGCGGAGAGGTTGTCGGCGTTGCCCTGCGCCATATATTTGCAGATGGGAACGAATACGTCATACCCTGCGGGCTGCGCCGCAAGGCGTCCGCATAACAGGAGCGCAACCAATATAATTGCTATTTTCAGAAAGCGTTGCACGTGGTAAAACGTTTGCAAATACCGAGCCACATTACTATATTTGTGGAGAGATGCGAGTCGCGCTGGTCACAGTCGGACGGACGGATATTCCGTGGGTCCGGGAGGGCCTGGAGATGTATGTCTCCCGGTTGGAACACTACGTGCCTTTCACCCTGAAGGAGATCCCCGAATTGAAGGGGGTTTCGTCGTTGTCCACGGACCAGATCCGCCAGCGGGAGGGGGAGGGCATCCTCAAGCAGGTCAAGCCCTCGGACGAGTTGGTGCTGCTGGACGAGAGAGGGAAGGAATACCGCTCCCTGGAGTTCGCGAACTGGCTGGAAGGGCGCCTGGCGCACTCGGCCCGCGACCTGGTCTTCGTCATCGGAGGGGCATACGGCTTTTCCGAGGCGGTGTACGCCCGCGCGGACGCGAAGCTGTCCCTGTCCAGGATGACCTTTTCGCATCAGCTGGTAAGAACGATTTTTGCAGAACAGTTGTACCGGGCTTTCACCATCCTGCGGGGTGAGCCCTATCATCACGAATGAAAGTGGGAAAGCATATCCGGGAATGGATCGCCATGGCGCTGCTCGTGGTGGGCGTGGCGCTGTTCATCTCCTCGCTGCAGGTCACGCAGCGGCCGGGGGACACGTCCGGCGCCGCGCGCCGGATGGAGCGGCTGCTGGAGCGCCGGATGGCCAGTCTGGACGACTACATCGCCCAGGCCCTGGCGCAGGACCCGGCGCAGTGGATGCAGCTCGAGAAGTTCCCCCGGGATTTCGTCATCTACCGCTACTGTGCGGACACGCTCCAGTCCTGGTGCAACGAATTCCCGGTCGCCAACGACAACATCAACCAGCGGGTCTATGTCCCGTTCCTGGTGGACCCGCGCGTGGGGGCGGAATCGCCGCTCCTGCAGGTGGGCGATTCCACGGGCTTCTATAATCTGGGTACGCGCTGGTATCTGGCCAAGACGGTCGGCGACGCCTCTGTGCGGGTGATCGCGGGACTGGAGGTGATGGACGAACTGTCGCTGGACGGCAGCACGATGGTCAACCCCCGGCTCCGCCTGCCCCGGCGCTATGCCATACGGCCCCTCTCCGAGAACGGAGGCACGACCGTGACCGTGCAGGGCAGGTCGCAGTTCAAGATCCTGAGCGAGTCCCTCTCCGCCAGCCGGGATTCCTCCCCGCTGGTCTGGCTCGCCCTGTTCTTCATCCTGGCCGCCTTCCTGCTGTACCTCGACGCGGAGCGGTCCGTGCGGCGTTTGTATATGGTGGGCGCGGGCGTGATCGTCCTGCTCGCCGGCCTGTATTTCTGGGGGAAGTTCTCCCGCAACCGCATCCTGATCTTCTCGCCGATGCTCTTTGCGGGCGGCGACCTGCTGTATTCGCTGGGTGCGGTGATCCTGATCAACCTGGCCATCCTGATCCTGTCGGTGTGCCTGTATATGGTCCGGAAGGAGCTGGCGGCGCGCGCGGACACGCGGGGCCGCAGGATCCTGCTGGCCGTCGGTCCGGTGCTCGCCGTGCTGGGCATCGTGCTGTATTCGCAGGCCGCCCTGCGGAGCATCATCCTCAATTCGGGCTTCTCGCTGGAGCTGTACAAGCTGGCGCAGCTGAGTCCGTTCAGCGTGCTGGTCTATGTGTCGTTCATCACGATGCTGCTCAGCGTCCCCCTGCTGCTGCAGCTGGCCGCCCCCGCGTTCGACGCGTTCACGGGCCGGCGTTTCGACGCCTTCTCCCTGACCGGGCGCGTGGTGCTCTCCCTGCTGCTGGGCGTGTACCTGATCGCGACGGCGGCGGTGCTGGGCTTCCGCAAGGAGCAGGACCGCGCCGAGCTGCTGGCCAACCGGCTCGCGTTCGACCGCGACATAGCGATGGAGCTGCGCCTGCGCCGGATGGAGCCGCAGATCGCCGACGATATGTTCCTGTCGGCGCTGTCGCATTTCCAGGGGGCGGACCAGGCCATCCAGAGCCGCCTCGCGGACTACTATTTCGCGGGCGGGGAGCGGGACTACCTCGTGACCGCCCGGGTGTTCAATGAATTCAACAACACGCGGCAGGCCGCGATGGAATACAACGCCGCCCTGCGTGACGGCGTGCCGATCGCCGACGACTCGCGCTTCCTGTATGTCAAGCGCGACACCGGCCGGCCGTACTACGTCGGCGTCTTCTATTTCCTCTCCGATCAGGGGACCATTTCCCGCATCCTGGTCCGGGTGGAGCTGCGGGACGTCCGGGGCGCCCGGGGCTACGCCGGCATCTTCGGCATCACCCCGCCGGGGCAGGTGACCCTGCCGTCCGGCTATTCCTACGCCCGCTATTCCGACCGCACCCTCCAGGCCTACAAGGGCCGCTACCCGTATCCTACGCGGATGGACGACGAGCTGTACCTGCAGATGTACGGCGCGCGCCGGGGCCACCTCAAGTCCGGCGGCTACACCCATTTCCTGGACGTGGTGGGCGAGAACGAATCCGTGGTGATCTCCCGCGCGAGCATCAGCCCGATGGCGTACGTCGTTGCCGGCGTGCTGGTGGCGCTGCTGGCCTTCCTGGTCTTCTCCATCATCGTGCTGCGCCGTCCCAAGGTAGCGGTCTTCCAGAAGTCCTATTACAAGACCCGGATTTCCGCGATCCTGCTGGTGTCGCTGCTGCTCACCCTGCTGGCGATGGCCCTGGTGAGCGTACTCTTCGTGTACTCGCGCAACGACAGCAACCGCCAGTCGGTGATGACGGACAAGGTCAACTCCATCATCGCCATCATGGATGCCGGGATGGAGGGACTCCCTTCCGCCGCCTACGTGGACTGGCAGGCGCTGCGTATGCTCGTCGAGCAGGTCAGCGGGGAGACCGGCACCGACATCACCCTCTATTCGCCCGACGGGCGTATGCTCTTCAGCACCACCGCGGTCGTGTCCGACCAGCTGATGGCCGAACAGCGGATGAACGGGACCGCCTACTACAACATTATGTACCGCAACCGCCGCCAGTACATCCAGCAGGAGCGGCTCGGTATGTTGAAGTTCTACAGTATGTACGCACCGCTGTTCGCCGCGGACGACTCGCTGGTGGCCATCCTCTGCTCCCCGTACAACGAGGAGACCTACGACTTCGAGGAGGACGCGGTGATGCACTCGATGACGATCCTGACGCTGTTCCTGCTCTTCCTGCTGATGGCGCTCTTTATGGTGTCGCGCATCGTGGACCGTATGTTCAAGCCGCTGAGCGAGATGAGCGGCAAGATGGAGCAGGCGGACCTCGGCTCGCTGGAGTATATCGACTACGACCGGGACGATGAGATCTCCTCCATCGTCGCGGCCTACAACCGTATGGTCACGGAACTGTCCGAGAGCTCGCGCAAGCTGGCGCAGGCCGAGCGTGACAAGGCCTGGAGCGGAATGGCCCGCCAGGTGGCGCACGAGATCAAGAATCCGCTCACCCCGATGAAGCTCCAGCTCCAGCGGGTGATACGGCTCAAGGACAAGGGCGATCCGGCCTGGCAGGAGCGCTTCGAGGAGGCCAGCAAGGTCATCCTCGACCACATCGACATCCTCACGGACACAGCCAACGAGTTCTCCACCTTCGCGAAACTTTATACCGAGGAGCACACGGAGATCGTGTTGGACAAGCTCCTGCAGGAGGAAATCTCGATGTTCGACAACCGGGAGAACATCCATTTCGACTACCTCGGCCTGTCCGACGTCGTGGTCAAAGGCCCCAAGCCGCAGCTCACCCGCGTGTTCGTGAACCTGCTCGGCAACGCCGTGCAGGCCATCGGCGACGCGCCGGACGGACACGTCATCGTGTCGCTTCGCAAATCGGTGCGGGACGGTTTCTGGGACATCGTCGTCGAGGACGACGGTCCCGGCGTGTCCGAGGAGAACGTCGAGCGGCTCTTCACCCCGAACTTTACCACCAAGAACGGCGGCTCCGGCCTTGGCCTCGCCATCAGCCGGAGCATCCTGGAGCGCTGCGGCGCGTCCATCTCCTATTCCCGTTCCTTCACCCTGGGCGGTGCCTGCTTCACCGTCAGATATCCGATCTGAAACACATCATTATGCAAAAACTGACAACGCTCCTGCTGGGCCTGCTGTCCGCGATGGCGGCCCTGCCCGCCCAGACCAACACCTTCTGGTTCGACCGGCCCGCCGCCCACTGGGAGGAGGCGCTGCCGATCGGCAACGGCCGCATCGGCGCGATGATCTTCGGCGGGACCGACGTGGAGGAGATCCAGCTCAACGAGGACACCATCTCCTCGGGCGGGCCCTATGAGAACTGGCATCCCAAGGCCCTGGAGAACCTCCCGAAGATGCGTGAACTGATCTTCGCGGGCCGCTATGACGAAGCCCAGCAGCTCGGCGACGAGACCTTCGTCTCGCCGGTGGGCGAGGAAATGTCCTACCAGACGGCCGGTTCGCTGAAGATCGCCTTTTCCGGCCGCGGCGGGGAAGTGAGCGGCTATCGCCGCGAACTGGACCTGGAGCGGGCCGTCGTCCGCACCAGCTATACCGTGGCCGGGGTGGAATATGTCGAGGAGGCCTTCGCCTCCAAGCCGGACCAGCTCATCGTCGTGCGCATCACGGCGTCGAAGCCGAAGGCCATCAGCTGCGCGCTGTCGTTCTCCACGCCGATGCCCGACGTGCGCGTGTCCGTGCCCGCCCGCGGCCGGCTGCGTCTGGAGGGCAGTGGCTCCGAGAAAAACGGCATCCCCGGCGCCATCCGCTATGTGGACGAGGTCAAGGCCACGCCGAAGGGCGGAAAGCTCGAGGCGACGGACAGCAGCCTGGTCGTGACGGGCGCTACGGAGCTCCTGCTGCACATCTCGGTCGCCACCAACTTCGTGGACTACAAGACCGTGGACGGCGATCCTTATGCACGCAATGCGGCTTATATGAAGAACAGCGGCCAGCGCTACGACAAGGCCCTGGCGGCGCACGTGGCCGCCTACCGGGAGCAGTACGCCCGCGTGAAACTTGAGTTCGCCCCCTCGGGCGTGCCCGACGCACCCATCCCCGAGCGGATCCGGACTTTCGCGCAGAACCGGGACGCGCAGCTGGTGTCGCTCTATTTCCAGTACGGACGCTATCTGCTGATCAGCAGCTCGCAGCCCGGCACCCAGGCGGCCAACCTCCAGGGCATCTGGAACGCCCACCCCACGGCCCCCTGGTGCGGCAACTACACCACCAACATCAACACGGAGATGAACTACTGGCCGGCGGAGCTGACGAACCTGCCCGAGCTCCACGAGCCGCTGCTGCAGCTGATCCGCGACCTTTCGGAGAGCGGCGCGGTCACGGCGCGCGAAATGTACGGCTGCCGCGGCTGGACGCTGCACCACAACTCCGACCTGTGGCGCGTCACCGGTGTGCTGGATTTCGCCTATTGCGGCCTGTGGCCCACGGGCGGCGCCTGGCTGTGCCAGCATCTATGGGAGCGCTACCTGTACGGCGGAGACAAGGCCTACCTGGCGGAGGTGTATCCCCTGATGAAGGGAGCGGCGGAGTTCTTCGTGGACTTCCTCGTGGAGGATCCGCGCACGGGCTACCTGGTGGTCACGCCGTCCAACTCGCCCGAGAACCGTCCCGCCGGGATGAACTCCAACCTCTTCGCCGGCATCACGATGGACAACCAGCTGGTGACGGACCTGTTCAGCAACACCGAGGCCGCTGCGGCGACCCTCGGCTGCGATGCGGCCTTCGCCGACACCCTGCGCACGATGCGCCGCCGGCTTCCGCCGATGCAGATAGGGCGGTACGGCCAGCTGCAGGAATGGTATGAGGATTGGGACAATCCGAAGGACGACCACCGACACGTATCCCACCTGTGGGGCTTCTACCCGGGCCACCAGATCTCGCCCTACCGCAGCCCGCTGCTGACCGAGGGCGTGCGCAATACGCTCATCCAGCGGGGCGATCCGTCCACGGGCTGGTCGATGGGCTGGAAGGTCTGCCTGTGGGCCCGTATGCTGGACGGCGACCACGCCTTCAAGCTGATCACGGACCAGCTGACCCTGGTCGATCCCGGCCAGCGTTGGCAGACCGGCGGCACCTATCCCAATCTTTTCGACTCCCATCCGCCTTTCCAGATAGACGGCAATTTCGGTTGCACCGCCGGCATCGCGGAGCTGCTCCTGCAGAGCCACGACGAGGCCGTGCACCTGCTGCCGGCCCTGCCTGCCGCGCTGCCCGACGGCCGCGTGGAGGGCCTGCGGGCCCGCGGCGGCTTCGTCGTGGAGGAACTGGTGTGGCGCGGCTGCCACCTCGTGCAGGCGCGTATCCGCTCCACCCTCGGCGGCAACCTCCGCATCCGCTCCTACGACGCCCTGGCGGGGCTGGACGAAGCCGATGCATCCACCGCCAATCCCAATCCGCTCTTCGCCACGCAGGAGGTCCTCCGGCCTATGGTCAGCGAGCGGGCGCCGCTGCGCGGCTATGTGGCGCCTGCGGCGCATCTGTACGACATCCCGACGGAGCCGGGACAGCTGATTTATTTGCATTCTTCAGAATAAAAGTTTACATTTGACTGAGTTATAGTTAGTAGTATGTCTGAGAAAAGATTGTTGCTGGGCGATGAAGCCGTGGCACTCGGCGCCCTCTATGCCGGGCTGTCCGGAGTCTATGCCTATCCCGGCACACCTTCCACGGAGATCACGGAGTACATTCAGCAGAGCCCCCTCGCACGCGAGCGCGGGGTGCGGAGCCGTTGGTGTACCAACGAGAAGACGGCGATGGAGGCGGCGCTCGGTATGTCCTATGCCGGCAAGCGCGCCCTGGTGTGTATGAAGCACGTGGGGATGAACGTCTGCGCCGACGCCTTCGTCAACGCCGCCATCACGGGCGTGAAGGGCGGCCTGGTGGTGCTGGCGGCGGACGACCCTTCGATGCATTCCTCCCAGAACGAACAGGATTCCCGTTTCTACGGCCGTTTCGCGATGGTGCCCATCGTCGAGCCTTCCTGCCAGCAGGAGGCTTTCGAGATGGTCGTGGACGCCTTCGCGCTGTCGGAGGCGCTGCGCCTGCCGGTGCTGATGCGCCTCGTCACGCGCCTCGCGCATTCCCGCGCGGCGGTGGAGATCGGCGAAGCGCAGCCGCAGAACGCCCTCGACCCCGATGATGAACGCAACCGCTGGGTGCTGCTGCCCGGCATCGCGAAGCGGCAGTACGCCTCGCTGATCGGCAAGCAGCCGGAGATCCTTGCGCGTGCCGAGGCGTCGGTCTACAATCGCCTGGAGATCCCGGCTCAAGCCCGGGATGACGATAAACTGGGTGTCATTGCCGTAGGTATCGGCTACAATTATGTGCGCGAGACGCTGCCCGCGGGCGTGTCCGTGCTCAAGGTTTCGCAATATCCGCTTCCGGAGAAGCAGGTCCGCGAACTGGCCGCTCACTGCAACCGCATCCTCGTGGTCGAGGACGGTCAGCCTTTCGTGGAGGAGCAGGTGAAAGGCCTGCTGGGGCCGGATTTTCCCGTCGTGGGACGCCTCAGCGGTGCGCTTCCCCGGACCGGGGAACTGACCCCCGTCTGCGTCGCCGCCTCGCTGGGCGTG
>JAEEGJ010003198.1_pt1 | contig 65760 bp, 59 predicted proteins | sample 8958761 | NCBI WGS metagenome assembly JAEEGJ01 (sample SAMN16246546, study PRJNA631951) | gut metagenome | biome: gut microbiome; feature: rumen; material: RS-attached | host: Bos | place: Iran: Karaj | collected 2018-10 | reverse complement strand
CCACTAAGATTTAACAAGATTTGACCGAAGTCTCGTCAGCGTTAAATCTCCGTTCGACTTGCATGTGTTAGGCACGCCGCCAGCGTTCATCCTGAGCCAGGATCGAACTCTCACGTTAAAAAATAAAAGTTGATCCGGTCAAAACTAAGCTTGGCTTTTGTTCTGTCCGTTAATTTACTAAATCTTTGTTCTGAATTATTCTCTTGGAATCTTTCAGGGTTGCATTACTGTTTATTTGTCAAGGTACTTGTGTTCTTGCAGCTTAGCGCCGCAACTCATTTAGAATATCACAGGAGCTTGTCACTGTCAAGAACTTTTTTAAAACTTTTTTCGAAACCCGCGCTGTTCTGCGGTTTTCGGCCCCTCTCTCGAGCGGGCAAAAGTTATTATAGCAAAGGGAATACCCGAATGCAACACCTTTTTTCAGAATTTTTCAAAAATTATTTTGGCCACTATATATTGTGTTAAAAGCAGTCTGCAACTACAATTTCAGCGCTTTTGATGCCTTCCCGAATGCGTTTATTCTATTATCATCGGACTATTTTGCGCTCTTACGACGCAAATACCACATAAAAAAAGGAGCCCTTAGGCTCCTTAAACTTATTATCTATCTCTTATCTTATTATATAAGAAAACTCCCAAGGTTATAAATCCTTGAGAGCTAAAACGGAGAAAGCGGGATTTGAACCCGCGCACCGCGTGAACGGTCTACACCCTTAGCAGGGGCGCCTCTTCAGCCACTTGAGTATTTCTCCATGCCTGAATCCCTCTACCAATTATGGTTTGAATTCTCTTGACCAAACAGCCAAGACGCAAATGTAATTATACAAAGCCGCATGGGCTTTGTCAATTCTTTTATTGTTTTTCTTTGTTATACAGCTTATCCGCTGTTTCATATAGGTTGGTTCCTGTTGAATCAATAACAACAATAGCCGGGAACCTCTCCACCTTGAGTTTCCTTATAGCCTCCGTACCAAGGTCGTCATAGGCAACTACTTCGGATTCGGTTATCGCCTTTGACAACAGTGCTCCCGCGCCGCCTATAGCAGCCAAATACACCGCTCCGTTACGTACCATGGCATCTATTACTTCTTTAGATCTTTTACCCTTTCCTATCATTCCTCCAAGACCAAGATCAAGCAGCTTGGGCGCATACTTGTCCATACGGCTTGCGGTTGTTGGGCCTGCAGATCCTATGGGCCTACCCTCTCTCGCAGGAGAAGGACCCATATAATAGATAAGGTTTCCCTTCATTTCTATAGGTAATTCTTTGCCTTCAGACAAAGCTTCATCCATTCTCTTATGAGCGGCGTCCCTTGCCGTATATATAGTTCCAGTGATATAAACCATATCGCCTGCACGAAGCTCTTTTGCAACCTCTGCATCTATTGGCGCTTGTATCTCTCTATTCATTAATATAGTCCTTTGTGATCAGTTGTAATTGTATGTTCTTATAATGTAACGCTCACATGTCTGTTGACATGACAGCATATATTCACAGCTACCGGTAGTCCTGCAATATGTGTGGCATAGCTGTTTATATTTACCGCAAGGGCAGTTATCCTGCCGCCAAGTCCTGCAGGGCCGATTCCTGTTTTATTGATCCTATCAAGGATCTCTTCTTCCATAGCTTTGATATGTTCTTTGTCAGAATGCTCACCAACGGGACGAGTTAGAGCTTCTTTGGCCATTTCAGCGCATTTCTCAAATGTACCTCCAACGCCAACGCCTACAACCATGGGCGGACAAGCATTTGGACCAGCATCTTTAACCGCCTGAACTACAGCGTTTTTTACACCCTCTTCTCCATCTGCGGGCTTAAGCATAAACACTCTGCTCATGTTCTCACTTCCAAATCCCTTTGGAGCGCATGTGATAACAACTTTATCTCCGGGCACAATATCATAATGAACAACCGCAGGCGTATTGTCTTCGGTGTTCTTTCTAATAAGAGGATCTCCTACTACAGATTTTCTAAGGTACCCTTCTGTGTATCCCTGTCTGACTCCCTCATTAACTGCTGTTGTAAGATCTCCGCCCACAAAGTGTACATCCTGACCTATTTTAAAGAAGAAAACTGCCATTCCGGTATCCTGACAGATTGGAATGTTATCATTTTCAGCAATATCAAGATTTTCCATCAGCTGAGCAAAAATCTGCTTTCCAAGCTCTGACTCTTCCTTATCCTTCGCGGAAAGGAGAGCTTTTTTCATATCATCTGAAAGAGTGTAATTAGCACTGATGCACATACCCTTAACAGCTTTAGTTATTTCAGCAACATCTATCTCGCGCATTTACAAACTCCCATTATGCATTGGTAATAATATTCTTTATCTCTGTAAGCTCCTCCGGCGAAGGGCTTGTGGGCTTCCATAAAATATGCTGCCCGTCATTCTTGTATCTTGGAATAATATGAAGGTGAAAATGCATAACAGTCTGTCCCGCAGTCTCTCCATTATTCTGAACAAGATTAAGTCCGTCGCATTCAAGCTTTTCTTTCATGATGCCCGCAACCTTCTTGGCCACCTTAACCGCTCCCGCAACAGTCTCTTCCGGAATTTCAAAAAGATCTGCGTAATGCTTCTTTGGAAGCACAAGTGCGTGTCCCTTTGTAGCAGGTCCAAGATCAAGGATCACTCTAAAATCATTATCCTCATAGATTGTGTTTGACGGAATCTCTCCGTTTGCGATCTTACAAAAAATGCAATCACTCATTATGCCAATCCCTCCATGTCTTTATTGTTATTCATAATAATTATGCTGATATATCCCAGGATAAAACCTGTCACAAAACCTCCCAGATGCGCAACCGTATTGGCTCCCTTCTGGAAAAAGCAGGACTCTATAATGAAGCCTGTCAAAAAGACTAATCTAAAAATCATATCTCTTCTTTTGGCAAGACCCTTTCTGTTTAAAAAGATCCAGAAAGCGAGATAGCCCACAATCCCCATCGTTCCGCCGCTGGCTCCGAGAGAATATCTGAATATATTTCCAACAATCTCATACATCATACTAAGCACATTGCCCACTATGCCTGAGACAAAAAACATAATCCCATAGTACAGGTGTCCGGCATGCTTTTCAACAATTCCGCCGGCAAGTACCAGCATTATCATATTGGAAAAAAGATGATTGATATCAGCATGAAGAAACATGGACATTATTACTCTGTACCATTCTCTGCGGGAAAGTATCATATCTGTTGCCAGTAGCCCTCTTTCATATATTGAAGGGACAAAAATACAAGCCAAAAACACCAGAATATTAATGGCAAGAATCACCATACTGACATAAGCGGTCTTATATATCTGCGTCTGCTTATTCCAGAAATCATCCGGATTATTATTTCTGTTCTGTATATCTTCCATAATCAGGTTATTCGGACTTAAGGGCAAAAAGCTGATCCATACTTCTTAAAAGCTTGAAATCGCCCTTCATCTTGACGCTTCCATCCATGAATGCTCTCTGGAAAGTTATACGTCCATCCAATATCTCCTCAAATATCTTCTGATCGGAGGTTATGACAACGTCACAGTCGCCCTCATCTCCGGTCCTGCAATCGCATTTGCTGTTATCAACGTCGATAATTACAGGCTTAAGTCTGGAGTTATCAAGAAAAGCCACCTTGAACTTAGCCTTGATACCTGCAACAGGGGTAAACTTCTTCTGAAGAAGTTTGGCATATTCATCTGAATTGCCCGTAGCGGTGTCTTCTCCCATCTTATCTCTGAATATACTTGCAAGCTCCTGAAGATCCTCTTTCTGCTTGCGGACAAATTTGTCGTCAGATGCATATTCAGAAAGTTGCTCAGATTCCTGTGGAGTAAGATCAATACTCTTAGCAATTGAAACCTTATTGATAACTGCCTGACTACTTGCAGGAAGTACCGGCATTTTCTGATTCATCATCCTGTACAGATTCTCAGTCTTTTTCTCAATTACTTTGGTGTACTCAGGACTATTCTCAAGCCTTGTGGTGTCCGCTATATATCCGCAGATACCATCACACACCAAACCGCCAAGCATCTCCCAGGCAGATGAAAGACTCATCATACCCTCGCGCTCTCCATGCGTTGTGGACATAACCACGGGTGCCATGTATATATTCTTAATCTTATCTTTATCACCATAAAGCCAGCATGCATCAAGAAACTGCATCATGTATCCGCCGACACCGTACCATTCTACTGTAGAAGCCAGAATAACACCATCCGCATCCTTGAGTGTATTGGGAAGTGCGGTAATACCGTTTCTCTGCTCATATAAATTGTACTGCTGGACTTTGACATTAAGCTCATTCAAAACTGTAGTGATCTGTGAGATTACGCACAAAGTAGGATCATCTATTATCCCTCTTCCGCCGTAGTAGATATTAATCTTCATGAGAACCCCTCCAACCGGTTAAGGGTATTATATCATATTATACGGAGATGTTAGAATCTATCTGCAATCAAAACAAACTCTTCCTATTTTTATTTCATCTCCTTCTTCTATATAATTCTTTTCCTTGGGAGAAAGTCTTACTCCGTTTTTGAAAGTTCCGTTTGTGGAGCCAAGATCCATGAGAGCTACTCTGCTCCCCTCGCTTACAAACTTACAGTGTATTCTGGAAACGCTCATATCACTTACAATCTTATCTACGCAGCCCTCCATTTTCCCAATTACCAAAGGAAGTTTTTCCAGACTTATCCTTACAGTCTTATCAAGATTCCTGCTATATAAAGTCATGTTCTCATCTTCTTCGCTATCAAGAACCACCGTCTCATCACCTGTTGGTATCTCCTTGGCTTTGGGAGAATACTCCCTATTATCCACCTTAAATGAAGATGTTATTCTGATAGGTGTTCTGTATTTTTCCTCAAAACTCTCTTCTTCGTCGCAGTACTCCTCAGAATAATCATAGGCCTTTCTTTTTGTCTTTTGCCCATTCCTATACTCTTCCCCGGCTTTTCTGATAGCCCTTGTTCCTGACAATAAAGCCACCACCCCAGTAATTCCCGAAACAAGCATAACACCCATGGATAAAAGATTCTCTTCTTCCGAAAGAATATAATTCATCCTGACATACATAACCACAGCAATTACACAGGCAAAAAGGATTGAAAAAAGAATCTGAGTCTTTCCGGAATAAACCTCCTTACTCATCTTCATCCTGCTTCCGGTTTCAGGCTTTTCTTCCTCCTCGTCTTCATAATCGTAATCATCCTCCTCATATGCATACTCTTCATGTACAGGCTCCGGCTCTTCCTTAATCTGCTCTTCATCCTGCCGTATGATCGCCTCTATAACATTGAGGATCATTGCCCCTTCTTCCCTTGATCTCTCGCACAGCTCATAGATAAGCACAGATGCCCTTTCATCCTCGCAGTCTACATATTCCAAGAGTTCCTCGCAGAAATCAGCAAACTTTGGATTGTCATCGGAATAAGGAAAGAACATGAACCCGAAATCATCGGAAGCCATGCCGGTAAACACGCTTCCTGCCTCAAAAATAATTCCCTCTTCTCCCAAAAGAAACTCAGACATACTCTCAAGCATATTCTTTATATCTGTCAAAAGAGCCATAACCTGAGTATAATCCATCTTTTTTACCGCGTATCTATCTTCCAGACTCATCATCGAAGTAACATCGTAGTACAAAAAACAGTCATCATTTATTTGTCTAAGGCTGCATGGCAAAAGGTTCTTTACTCTTTTGCCTTCCAAAACCTTTAACTGGTACCTGCTGCCTTGTTTATCAGCATCTTCATTTACATCAACTATCACATAACTATGCTTTATATCTCTATAATATCTGTGTTCCATTACGGTTCATCCTCTCTGTTAAATAGATTTTCTCCAATATCCTTTACTCTCTTGACCATTCTTATATGATCTATCTGCTCTAGCTTTTTGGCTTTTCCGGCGGCTTCATATTCCCAGCTGCCCTTTGGCTTTAAGAAATAATTCCCCATCGCTCTGTGTCGTACTCCTGTATTTCCCACTACCCGAATATCTTTACCCGAAGTGCTTACACTGATCTTAGGTCTGTTTGCCCCAAAATATTTTCTCCCAAGCACTCTGTCCTCTTTTTCTGAAACAACTAAAGCCGCATCATCCGAAGATATTGAGGCTCTAAAAGCCAAAATGTACGTATCCTGCGATAATATACATCTTCCGTATAAGTAATATGAAAAATAGATTAGTAGCACAAATACACATATGATCATTGGTGCCACAAGGGACGCCTCAAGTGTCATGTATCCTTTAAATTTTCGCAAAGCAAGCCACCGCCGTTCCCAGTGTTATAAATGGCACAAATGGTATCCTGGTCTTCTTCTCTGCTTTCTTAAGCAAAAGAAGAATAATGGAAAAGATGCTGCTTCCAAAAAAAGCCATTACAATTCCCAAAAGCATGGTCCATATACCAAAAGCGGGTCCCAAAACAAGCGTCACCAGACCGTCGCCGTATCCTATCTGCTGCCTAGTGGCAAAGGAAAGAAATAACATAGCTACCCCCGGCAGGAGCGAAATAACCACATCCGTGATGCTAAGATTATTTTTCCACACACCGATAAATGCACCCACCAAAGATATGATCGCACTTACTACGAGCAGTTTTGCTGAGATTTCCTTATTTTTTATATCCTGAACAGAAAGTATCAGCATAACAATAAACATCAATATATAAATGACCATTTTTACCTCCCGCAGCTACTACACGGACCTCTCCCCCCAACCTCGGAGATAGGAATCGTGTATATTTTTCTTTTCAATCCCGGACAGTTCATGCTGCTATGATATCTGTCGCCGTAATCTGTAATAAATACGCTTCCTGCTGTGATTCGCTTTGCGCAGTATTCACAGGCATAGTACTTTGCTCTGTCAGCATTTCTTGCCGTTTTGATCGACTCATAACTAATGGTATGAACACTGAGTTTAAGGTGCTTGCAATTTACATCTCTGTGATATACCTCACCATGCTCGGTGACGTAGACCATCTCCTCCTCTGCGCGTTCATTACCCCCTTCACCCGTAATGTCGTAGCCGGTCCATGCATGTCCATAGTATCTTCCCTCAACAGGAAATTCCTTGAACCCAACCAGCTTAATAAGCGGGTGAACCTCGTAGTCTACGACAATATCAACGATGTCATTTCCTGCCATTATTCTTGAATTTCTAAAAGACATACCGGAAAAGCCGTTGGTTACACAGCTCTTCTCTATGCCTTCCCCCAAATATTCGCGAACAAGACTCTTGGCATAAAACACAGACGCCACACCGGCCGCAATATCTATGCCTTCCTTTTCCCCCACAAGTGTATCTGCTGCCTCTCTTTCATCGTAAGACAAAAGACATATTCTGTTACCTGCTTGATGAAGTGCTGCTTCCAAATCCGATTGGACTTTGATGATATTGAACATCACAAGGACATTCACGAAAAAGAATATAAAGAGCGGAAGAGCAATAGATGACTCTACCGTCATGGAAGCAGCTAGAGACACTTCTTTCCTTCCTATCGCCCGGAAAAACGATCTTATTTTTTTTATAAATAACAAACTACTAATAAAAGAAGTGCCTTTACCTGCTCCCGGACTATTCTTCATATCCATATACCCTTTCTATCTTGGTATCATATCCATAACTTGTTCCAACAGAAATCTCCCCGCAAAAAGTATCAAGACAATGGTCTAACTTAAAAGTTCCATTTCCCGGAGTGAGGCGCACATCCATTTCTATGACATCCATAAGTCTTTTGGTCTTATCCTCGTGGCTTGTCATAAGTAACCTCATCCTCAGATAATCTTTGTAGTACAATCCGGATCCGCAATCTCTTTTACCCAGATTATTTCTAAAAGAAAGCATCTCCCAGAAGCCAAGCTGCCAGGTGTCATCAGATTTAAAAAGCGGGACTCTCCCTCCTTCCAGAAGAATCGCGATATCGGATATGCTCTCAGCAAACGTCCAGGCAAATAAAATCGAATACTTAACAGGATCCTTTAACTCCGGAGCAAAGCACACAGCTGCAAGGGCAGCAGCGGCTGCCTCCGCTGCACTTATCTTACTTTGACAGGTAAGAATATATGCCAGATTGGAAGCCTCCCTCCAGAAAAGTAGTGTTTCAGCAAACTTTTCAAGATTTCTCCAATCAGAACTTTCGCCATAAACAAGGTACTCAAGCTGATATTTCAAAAGAGATTTTTCAAGCTCTTTGCCGTATCTGCTGCATTTCTCAAAGTAATACTCTTCAAGAAGAAGTCTATCCACAGCACTAAGCTCAAGCCTGTCGTTTAGACCTGTTCCTTTATTTTGGGCTCTGTAAGAACAGTATTCGTTTAAATTGGCATACGCCTCCGAGATATGAATCCTTCCACTTGAAGCCAGATTTAAAACACCTACACCCTTTTGGGAATTGACCTGATCTGCCGGATTAGCAAGGCTGACCTCCTCTTCTTCTCCATCTTCGTTTATTATTGTGGGAAGCTCAATAGAGTCGATCTCCTCCTGATTGGCCCTTGCCATTTCTTCAACATCAGTTGTATCAAAACCAGATTCCGTTAGCTTTTTGGTGTTCTCCTGAGCCTTGAATATAGCATGTTCCAACGGTTCTGCTTTCATATACTCTAAAATCTGTCTGTTTAACACCGCTCCGCCATTATCCGTAGCGTAGGATGTCCCTGTTATCCTCGCATCTTTGCAATAAATCGAAGTCATGGTCTGCGACCTTCTGATCCTACCTTCCAGGCTTCTGGTAAAATTCTTCTGAGCATAGTTTTTTAAATGCTCTTCTGTATTGGTAATAGAGTGATTTCCACTCCCATACGACGTTTCTACCATTAAAAGAGAGTACTGCTTAAACAGTTCCCTGTTGTACTCTGCCAGAATTGAATTCATTGATATATCTGCGACGCACTCTGTCTTCATCTTTACTGCCCCGATCCTGGCCCCTTGGAAGAGAGCCAGGATAAGAGACAAAATTATCATTATAGACAAAGATAAAAAGACCGTGGAATAACCATTAACCTGTGATGATATGTGTATCTTCTTTGATCGACTTAAATACATCTTCTACAATTCCCGCAATCTGCTGCTTAAATACAATTACAAGTCCGATAAGAACAACGATAATAAGGATTACCTCTACTGTTCCCATTCCCGATTCATCATTCCAAAAATTGCTGATCGCACCGGCGATTCCTCTTCCGATACTTCTTGTTTTATCTTTTAATTTATTCATACTTTTCTCCTTCTTATGTTCTATGTTTTCTTTAAAAAGACAGATACGCAGGTATCATGATTATTATCATGACGATCACCAGCATTAGGATCATGGGTAAAAGAAGCCTGGTTCCCGCCTCTTCTCCAAGCTTTCGCACTCTGTCCATTCTTTCCTCAAAAGCTTTCTTTGATTCCTCCTGAAGAATTTTCAGCATTTCACTGTTACCCTTCCTTAGGTTTTGCGAAAGTAGTGTACTTAATCTTGTATATTCCCTGTTCTGACAACGAAGTCCAAAGTTCTCATAAGCTACAGCCTCCGGAACTCCTGCTGCCATCTCCCTTACAGTTCTAAGCAGCTCTTCATACACAAACCTCTGCGGCGCCCCCTTCGAACGCTTTTTGGCATAATTACTTCCAAGTCGTTCAAAAATATTCCTCATTGTCATCCCCGCGCCCAGATATAAAGCAAGCTGTGATACAAGCTGAGGATAATCACTCAGCATCTGCATGGAACGATTCTCAATTCCTTTCTTAAGTTCCTTATCTCTAAGCACATAAGATGCAGCGCCGCCAATCAGCGTAATGACAAGTATCATAAAGCTGTTATCTTCCACATGTTCACTCCAGCTGATAACTTCTCCCTGAACTTCTGTGGGAAGTTCAAGATTTTCATCATTTACCGATTGTTCATCCCTTTCCTTTATAAGAAGCCTTAGGCTTTCATATAATTGCTCTCCCGGAGAAAGCATTCTCGGGACAAGATTTGCATAAAGAACCTGCGAATAGCTGTAATCTCCGTACTTATAAACAGCCGTAAGAGTAACAACCTCCCCCTCTTTTGGAATAAGATCCTTTTCAATCTTTCCGTCGTAATGGATAAGCTCGTAGTTATCCACCTTCCAGGAAATGATAAAAGGGTATTCATCCATTTTTTCAGGAAGATGAAGATCTGACTCAACTCTGTCCAGAGATTCATTTTCCAAAAGAATTTCTCTTTCCATTTCCTTAGAAGCTTTTTCAAACAACTCGTCTGTTTCTTCTTTGGTATAGATCCTCTCTTTTACTACGACACCATACTTTCCAAGTTCTTTACCTGTTTCATCGTTGGCGATAAGCTGTACAGTATACTCTCCATCTCCGCTATCGCTCCTTTGAAGCTCTTTTCCCTGAATCAGTTTTGCAGAAGAGCCCTGACTAAAGTACATGAGTATGGAAAGAAAGCTTCCTGCAAGCGCCATAAGGATCACAATGCTTATCTTTCTTATGTAGTATTCAGTTTCTACCCGTTCGATGTCCCTCTTATCATTTAGTGTCTTAAGATATCCTCGCACCTTTTCTCCGGCAAAAGACATCTTGTTTTTGAAAAGCTTATTAAAGATAAAAAGAGAAATCTTAAGAACCTCACGAGATATACCGGTTTCTTCCATTCCCGACAAAAGCTCATATTCCCTTGATAGAAACCACAAAATGAGAGTCCCTGCGGGAATAGCCAAATATAGAAATATCATTTTTAAATAAACCTTTTGATTAAATTGTGATGTTTACGATTTTTTCTGATAAAAGATATGCTCCAAAATACACGAGCATACAGACTGTCATAAGAATAATTCCCGGAAGATTGTGATAAAGCGGTCCAAAAAAGCCGGGGCTTGTAATACTTATATAGAAGATGATAAAGAATGGGACGAAGTTCATGATCCTGGCCTCAAGCCTCTTTGCACTTATAAGAACTTCTATTTCTTTTTCAACGTCCATCTTCCTTGAGATTACTGCTATCGTGCGGTCTATGATCTCTGTCATGTTTCCGCCGCTTCGTTTTGCTATTGCAAAAACCCCTGCAAACTCTTCAATATCTGCATTGGCACTTTCTTTGCCAAAGTCCATGAGAAGTTTTTCCAGTGGGACATTGTTTTTAAGTCCCTTATAGAGCTTATTTAGGTAATGGCTGATATGACTCTTTTTGCCATACAATAAGTCTATGTCTCTGCCGGCTTCTCTAAACGCATTTTCTATTGAATATCCTGCCTTAAGACTTGTTAATACAGAAGCTATTGCATCTCTAAACTGAATGCCCACGATTCTGCTGACACGAAGCTTCTCCATCTTTTTACTGTGAATGAACCACGGGATTATCAAGGGAAGCAGTATTACTATGGCTATGACAGAATCATAGAATAACAACCCAAAAAGTGTTATGATACCGACTCCTTGTAAGATGACCGGAAGATCATGCAGACATACTCGGTAATTTATAACCTGATGATAATAGCTTTTCAGTATTTTTAAGTTCACCGACTTTCCTCCATTCTCCCTTTATCTTTCCCGCCTCGCTTTCACCTGTCTCTTCAAATCTAAAGAGCGGATTTGTAAGTATCTTTCCTGAAATCGGGTCCAGTTCTTTTTTTATCTCGCAAATTTCGAGAAGCTTTCTCGATCTATCACGAAGTCTGCCAAGATGTACTATTATGTCTATCCCTGATGCTATCTGGCCTCTTATGGCAGGAAGTGGAATATCCATTCCCATAAGTACCATGGTCTCAATTCTTGCAAGCATGTCTTCCGCACTGTTTGAATGTCCTGTAGACATTGCAATGTGCCCGGTATTCATAGCCTGAAGCATATCCACACACTCACTTCCTCGTACCTCTCCTACAATAATTCTGTCGGGACGCATACGAAGAGAAGATTTTATAAGATCTCTTATGGTGATTTCCTTACAACCTTCAACATTTGCATTTCTGGCTTCCATTCTGACAAGATTTGGGACGCCACGTATCTGTAGTTCCGCGTTATCTTCAATCGTCAGCACTCTGCTATCCTTTGGAATGTAACCGGATAAGGCATTTAAAAAAGTTGTCTTTCCAGATCCCGTTCCTCCGGAAATAAAAATGTTGTATCCGGATTTTACCAAAACTTCCAGATAATTCTTAAGATAATCCGTAAGCGCTCCGAATTTAATAAGCCGCTCCATCGTCATAGGATTTTCCGGAAATCTTCTTATTGTTATTATCGGGCCGTTCAATGCAATCGGCGGAAGAACAATATTTACACGAGATCCGTTTTCAAGCCTCGCATCAACTATAGGTGATGCTTCGTTGACAACCCTGTTGCAGGAAGCAACAATCTGCTGAACAACATCCTCCAGTTTTTCCTTAGACTCAAAGATCATCTCATGCTTTGATAGCTTACCATCTCTTTCTATAAAGATACTGTCCGCTCCGTTTATCATTATTTCCGTGACTGATGGGTCATCCACAAGCTGCTGAAGTACATCCAGCTTTCTTATAGAGTGAAAAATACCCATTCTAAGACGCTTTCTGTCTTCGACCGAAACCGCAAGATTACGCAGTTCCCTTGTCATGAGCTCATCGATTATAAAAAGCATCTCTTCGTCAGAAATATCTTTAGAGAAATCCATTTCTCTAATTATCTTTCCTTTTATGGCGCTCCTTAAAGTGTCAAATCTACTATCCACTTATCAATGCCTCCGTGTGAAGCAGATCTTTGGCATATGCAGAAAGCTCTTTGTCTCCCGCGTCTTCCGGAAGTGAAATCTTTACCCCACCGGCGCACAGATCCTCATATCCGTTTTGGGTCAGGACCTCTTCATATCGCCTAAGTTTATAAGTATCCGCCATGTTATTTCCGGTTATGGTAAAGACTTTGTCGCAATATCTGAGAATATCAAACAGTCCTTCCGGAAGATCGCTAAGATCGAGTACGACGTATTCGTATCCGCATTCCGAGAATATGAGATTCACTAGATTTTTAAGCTTCTCATAGTCTATCTCTTTGATCTGCATGGCTGTTGCTGCCGGCGGTACATAATCATATCCGCCTATGCTCTGTTTTATCTTTTCAAGATATATGCAAAATCTGCTCTTCTCACATTCCGAATAATACAAGATGTCCGTTATGTCTCCTTCTGCCTCATTCCCAAAAAGCATAGGAAGAGGTGAGTAATTATCAAAATTTAACAGGATTGTCTTGCCGTGCCTTGAAAGTTCCTCGCAGAGCTTTATACAAAGCGCCGTCTGACCACATCTTGCCAGCGGAGAATATAAACCTATCACTGTTCCTTTTCTGTCACTTGTTCTGACTCCAACTCTTTCAAAGTCATTGGGATTCTTGGAACAAAGGTCCAATATGTGATAAACGATCTCGCCTGCAGAGCGAAATTTACTGATATGCTCGGAATTTACTTCGTCATACGTACTTCCTTCATCAAAAGCATCATCCTCTCTGACTATGGAAAGCTCTTCATCCAGAATAAGAACATTTTTTACACCCATCTCACTTAGCTTTCTTTTTAATCCTGTTATCGCACTCTCTGCAATAACCAGAAGCGATACAGGGGTTTTATCCGCGAAATCTTCCAAACTTTCGGTCTGGGTGAATGCATGAATATCAAATGAAAGATTAAGATTCTTTCTAAGATATTCATCCAGTCTCCCGCAATACCTGCTCTCTGTGTCACAGATGGCCAATACAGGTCTGTTCATAATGCACCTCCTACCGTAAAGAGGACGCCCACAAGTGCAGGTATCGCAAAATGGATTCTAGCTTCTTTGTTTCTTTTTGTGATGAGAACGGCAAGCGAAATAGCGCCTGCAACTACGAATGCTGTAATAATGCTTGAAACCGTGTCCTGAACGGACAGGAAAGATGCTGCTGACATAAATAATTTTACATCTCCTGCAGCAATGCCTTTAAAGAAGTAAACAGGAATCAGTAATAAGAACGCCACACCAACTGCTGTCAGCGAAGCGAGTAACGGGCGCACCCCGCAGATTGCGGAACCGGCGAAACCCGTCAGAAGTCCGGGGACTACCCAGATGTTGTAGATCTTATCCTTGTACAGATCGGTAAAAGCTGCGCCGGATAAGAGTAAGAATAATAAGACTTGTATAAGATCGACTCCTCTCTCGTAATGTAAATTGCGAGCTCACGATTTAGGAATTTATCACGCTCATTTTTCTTTGTAAACCCCCTTACATCTTTTCGACAGATTGCACAATTAATAATTTAAAAGAGCTGTCCGGGTAAAAAAACAATCGCTATAACCCCAATAAAAATGCGGGGAAGGAAACAATGACAAACTCTAAGTTCCCGCCCCGCATTACGGATTAGCAAATATTTATATTTTTATTGTTAGTAATCTGCACCTCAAAATTAATAGTCTTAAGATTTTCTTAAGGCGCTCCTTTTTTATCTGTTGTTTCTGTTCTTAAAGTAGGCAAACAGGCTCTGGAGAATGATGAAGAAGCACAGAAGTGCTGCTGTCATGATGTTACTCCAGCTTGAAAGGAGCTTGCCGTTTGTGGTAACAAGTGTTGATATGGTTCCGTTTATAAGAACACCAAAAAGTGATCCGATTACGTTACCTACACCACCTGTCAGAAGCGTTCCACCGATTACGGAAGAAGCGATGGCATTCATCTCAAATCCAAGTGCCTGCTGAACTGAACCTGACATTGTATTGAGACAGTAGCAGATTCCTCCGATGGAGCAAAGAACTGAAGAAAGTATGTAAGCTTTCATCTTGGTTGCTGCTACGTTAAGTCCCATCATTGTTGCTGACTGCTGATTGCCACCAACAGCGTACAGATTTCTTCCAAACTTGGTGTACTTCAGTATAAAGAAGATAAATGCAACCACAAGAAGAGCAATGACTACTGTAGGTCTGATAAAGGGAATTACTGTCTTACCTTTCTTGTTTACGTATCCAAGGAATGCCGGAAGATTGATCTTGGCATTCGCCCATTTGTAGAACATTGGATTCATCTGCTGAGTGATAGATATCTGGTCTGTACAGATAACCGCCGTCATACCTCTTGCAAAGAACATGCCTGCCATAGTGATGATAAAGGGCTGTATCTTAAGGTAAGCAATGAGGTATCCCTGAACTGCTCCAAATACAACTCCGATAACAAGAATAAGGGCAATAAGAGGAATACAGGGAATCCCCTTAACTCCCATTCCGTATGCAAGGATCATGCAGTCCATAGCAACCAGTGATCCTACGGATATATCTATACCACCTGTCAGCATTACACAGGTCATTCCACATGCAACGCAGATAAGTCCTGCGTTTGTAATAAGCAGGTTAAGGAAAGTCTGTGCGTGGGTAAATCCTTTTGCTGAATAGATAATGCAACCTACTGAATACATCGCTACAAAGAGTACGATGGTGATCAAAAGAAGCAGTGTATTTCCGTTAAATTTCTTTAATTTACTCATGCCTTCTGACCTCCCTCTGCCGCAAGTGCTCTTCTCTTTGCTTCTGTATTGGCAAACCATTCCTTAAATGTAGGTGACTGAACAACTACGATGATAACAACGATAATAGCCTTAACAACCGGTGCCTGATCTGTAGAAACACCCATGGCAAGAAGGGTTGTTGTGATCGCCTGAATGGTATATGCACCTATTACAGCGCCTGCAAGATTGAACTTACCGCCTCCAAGAGAGTTACCACCAAGAGCAACCGCAAGGATTGAGTCAAGCTCATAGTTAAGTCCGATATTATTGGAATCTGCGGAATAGATACGGCTGCTGGCAACCATGCCTGCTATACCTGCGCAGAGACCGCATATTAAGTAACATACAAAGCAGATCATGGCAGAATTGATACCTGAAATCCTTGCTGCCCTGCTGTTAATTCCGGCTGATTGGATATAAAGACCCAGAGCCGTCTTCTTAAGAAGTAGTGTTACAACCGCAATAACCGCTATGGTTACAAATATGGCTGTAGGTACGGGACATCCCGGTATAAAATTACCCAGATACTTGTAGGGCTCGTATCTGATGTATGTGATCTGGTTGTTACATAGAAGAAGTCCGATAGCCCTTGCCGCTGTGAAAAGAATTAGAGTGGCAACCATGGGCTGTATCTTGAGCTTGGAAACAAGTGCACCGTTAATGCATCCGCACACTCCTCCAAGTAAGATACCGAAGAGGATTCCAATCCCCAGTGGAACCATCAACTGCGTTGTTGAGTTTACGCCGTATCCTGCAAGCATCATGCATGTTCCGCAGGCTGAGAGGCTCATAACAGAACCTACGGAGATATCTGTTCCGGCTGAAACGGCAACTACAAGCGTCTGACCCACCGCAAGGATAGCTATCTCACTTCCTCTGTTCAATATATCTATAAGTCGTCCATACAACACTCCATGCTGCATGCCAATGTTAAAAAACGTGGGACTCTTGATCAAATTTATTAGTAGTACTATAAGAAGACAAATGAGCGGCAGAAGCAGCTGTTTTAGTGTTTTATTTATTGTTCCCATTACTTCTCACCTCCCGCAATCGCACTCATTACACTTTCCTGTGTCATGTCTCCTTCTATCTCACCGACTTTTTCGCCGTCTCTCATGACACACATTCTTGTACAAGTACGAAGCATTTCTTCTATTTCGGAAGATATGAATACTACGCTCATACCCTCTTTTGCAAATTGTAAAATAAGCTTCTGGAACTCTGTCTTGGTTCCGATGTCTATACCTCTTGTGGGCTCATCCAGAATAAGAAGATCGGGATGAGTGCACAGCCATCTTGCAAGGATGACTTTCTGCTGATTTCCTCCGGAGAGCTGGGACAGAGGTGTTTCCCTGCTTGCTGTCTTGATCTGCAGCATATCAATGAACTTATCTGCGATCTCGATCTGCTTTGCTCTCGGAACTTTTTTGAACATTCCGTTCTTTGCCTGAAGTGCGAGTATGATGTTCTCTCTTACAGACAACTCGCCGATACATCCATCGGCCTTTCTGTCATCGGGAAGATATGCCATTCCCTTCTTAATAGAGTCGATTGGTGCTTTTATATTAATTTCTTTACCCTTCATGAACTCTTTACCGGTCTGCGCTCTGTCTGCGCCATATATGCAGCGCACCATCTCACTACGACCGCTCCCCAAGAGTCCTGTAACTCCAACTACTTCGCCTTTGCGGATCTCAAAATCAAAAGGTTTAACCGTTCCTTTATGACTAAGTCCTTCGGCTTTGAGCATAACTTCTGAGCTGATATTTACTTCTCCCTCAGGCTTGATAGAAGCAAGGTCATCAAAGTCCTTACCAAGCATCGCCGCAACAAGTTTAACTCTTGGAAGCTCGCTTATAGAGTAGTCTCCCACGAATTTACCGTTTCTCATAACGGTGATCCTGTCACATACTGCATAAACCTGTTCGAGGAAGTGTGTAACGAATATGATTCCTACGCCTTTTTTCTTAAGGTCTCTCATTACATCAAAGAGCTTTTCAACTTCGTGATCATCAAGTGATGATGTAGGCTCATCGAGGATAAGTACCTTACAATCCATATCAACGGCTCTCGCGATAGCGATCATCTGCTGTATGGCAAGGGAGTAGTTTTCAAGGGTCATGGTAACATCTATCTTTATACCAAGACCGTCCATTATTGCTTTTGCTTTTTTATTCATAGAGCGCCAGTCTATCGTACCAAGTGCCGTGACAGGTTCGCGCCCTATAAAAAGATTCTCTGCAACTGAGAGGTTAGGACAGAGATTTACCTCCTGATAAACTGTTGCAATTCCTATTTTTTGCGCATCTTCAGTAGAGTGATTGAAAACGTTGCCCTCTACTCCCTGCACATATACTTCACCGGCATCTCTCTCATATACACCTGTGAGACACTTGATAATGGTAGACTTTCCCGCTCCATTTTCGCCCATCAGTGCATGGATCTCGCCTTTATGAAGTGTAAGCTGTGCGTGATCCAGTGCAACTACACCGGGAAAGACTTTTACTATGTCACGCATAACGATAAGTTCATTCTGCTCCATAAATAATACCTTTCTTGCTTAGAGTTTCTTTGATCTTTGATAATAAATAGGGTAGTTCTTTCGAACTACCCTATTATTTTGGCCTCAAATCCTAAATTAGTAAGCTGCCTCAACAGTTGCTGCGTCAACTACTACAAGGGGTTCTGTTACTTCTTTGCCTGAATTGTTTGTGTAAGTGATGTCCTTAAGGATATCCTCAGAAACATACCAAGGCTCAGCCATGAATGTCTGCTTCTCTACAGTCTCGCCAGCCTTAAGAGCCTGGATGAGCTTAAGACAATCAGGTCCCTGAAGAGGATTGCACTGGAAGTCTGCGTTGATCTCTTTGTCGAGAACCATCTGAAGACCTGCTGTACAAGCGTCGAATGAGATAACGATTACATCGCCGTCAACACCGTAAGAAACGCCTGCTGCCTTCATAGCATCGATAGCACCAAATGCTTCGTTATCGTTCTGGCAGATAACAACGTTGAACTTGCCTTCATAAGACTTGCAGTAAGACTCCATAACTTTCTGTCCGCCGTCCTGTGTGAAGTCACCTGTCTGAGAATCAAGAAGGTTCCATCCCTCAGAATCTACATACTTGTGGAAACCTGTTGTACGTCCGATCTCAGCTGAAGAACCTGTTGTTCCTGTGATCTCAAGGATGTTGAGTTCCTTGATGCCCTTAGCTTCTGCGTAAGCCTTGAGCCATGCACCTGCTGCAAGTCCCTCGTTTGTGAACTCAGAACCTACCCAAGATACATACTTGTCGGAATCATCAATTGTACGGTCGATAACGATAACAGGGATTCCTGCGTCATCAGCCTCTGTAAGAACTGTATCCCAACCTGTTGAAACGATAGGATCGATTACGATGTAATCAACGTCCTGCTCAATGAAGTTACGAACTGCCTCAAGCTGTGCTGCTGAATCGTTGTCACAATCAACGAACTGAAGATCAATGCCGTTCTCTTTAGAAAGAGCTGCCTGAACTGAATTTGTTGAAGCTGTACGCCAGTCTGACTCATGTCCAACCTGTGCGAAACCAACAGTGATAACATCGCCGTCTGCTGCGGGAGCTGCGTCCTCTGAAGGAGCTTCGTCTGCTGCAGGAGCTTCCTCTGCTGCGGGAGCTTCAGCTGCAGGTGCTTCAGCTGCGGGAGCTGCGCCCTGTGAACCACATCCTGCAAGCAATGAGAATGACATTGCTGCAGCAACAATTGTTGCCAATACTTTCTTTTTCATGTTGTACCCTCCATTTACTTTATAATGGTTTTGTTAAGCATATTCTACTTATTAGGAAGGGTTATTAACAGCTTATAGCGGCACTATGCACAAGTTTCTATATTTTGACAATACAAATCTGCGTGTTATACTGATATAAAAAAGTACAAATTTTGCAAAAAGCGTTTTCTTTATCCGTTTTTGGTTGATTTTTTTATATAAAACAGGAAATTCTTTTGGCTGATTTATAATTTTTTCTCTCTTTGTTTCTGATATTTTTAATAATGCACATCCATTTTCTGACAATTATTTTTTTATATTCGGAAAAAAGATAAATTTTTTACCCATAATTTTTATAAAAAAACGAGGAAAAAATGACCAAGATAGAAAATATTACTCAAATTCTAAGAGACGAGGTGTCAAAACGCCTTATTGATAAAGATCTCTTTCTACCGACTGAAAAAGAATTATGCAGCAGGTTTAACTGTAGCAGGCAGACGATCAGAAAAGTTCTTAATAATCTCAAAGAAGACAAGCTCATAACTTCGAGGCAGGGTAGTGGCTATAAGCTTACGGGATTAAGCCCCAACGCCAAGAGAAACCATGTGTGTCTCTTGTTCTCGCGACCCGACGACTATATATATCCTGCCCTTATCTATGATATAGAAAAGGGTATCTCTTCGGGACAGGATTTCCCTATGGCAGTATCTGTATTTGAGACGGGAGCAGATTTTTATAAAGAGAGAAAGATATTAAAAGAGCTACTTAAAAATCCTCCGCTTGCTATTCTCTCAGAGTGTTTTTCCACTATGCAAAGTCCAAATGCGGATCTTTATAAGGAGCTTGAAAGCAAGGGCTGTGCAACCATCTTCCTATACGGAACATATCGAAACATGGCCGATTTCCCTTCTATATCAGAGGGAACTTTTGATGCTGTTTACAACCTTGTTGAAAAGCTTATTAAGTCAGGGCATCATAAGATCGGCGGTGTTTTCATGGACAACAACCCCAGAAATTCACATGGACTTTATGGCTTTTTCTCTGCCCTTAGGGATAACGATCTTTCTTTTGGCAAAGATAGGTTTCTTATTGCTTCGCCTGAGGTTGATCTCTATGCCCTTTCATCTCTTTGCAGAGAGTGCGATGCTCTTATCTTTTGCAGCGATGAGATCGCATACCCCTGCGTTCGATATCTGCTGGAGCAAAGGCTTATAGATCTTGGCATTAAACCCGTCTACAGCTTTGACAACAGCTATCTTTCTCAGACGGGCTCTTTTAAGCTACCAAGTTTGTTCCATGTAAGGGAATCCCTTGCCATGGCGATCTCGGAGAGGATTCTTTCAATAATAAAAGGACAACCGAGAATCTCGATCGTCCTTCCCTATCAGCCTGTCTGATTTCTGTATTCTTTTGGGGACATTCCATACATCTTCCTAAATACGAAGCTAAAGTAGTGGGCGTCTTTGTAGCCCACCGCCGCAGCAACATCCGCTGTATGCATACGCTCTTTTGACAAGAGTTCTCTTGCCTTCTCAAGCCTCTTTGATGTAAGGAATTTTACAAATGTCGTGTCCATTTCCTTGCTGAAAATGGTGCTCAGATAACTGCTGTTCACTGACAGCGCCTCCGCAACATCAACAAGGGAGCAGCCTTCGTTCATATAGTTCTCATCAATATAGGCAATTGCATCGCTTATAAGCTTGTTTCCTCTGGAATTGGAAGCTCCGTCGCGAAGTTCCAGAGCGCTCTTTAACAGAGAAGTCAGGAACTCGCCCACCATCTCGCCTTTAATATCATAGCCGCCTTCCGGAGAAAAGAGTTTTTCATTTATATCCTTCTTGGGGACACCACAGCCTTCCAAAAAGCTGCTTGCCGCAAAAAGTGAATTAAGTACAAAGAAGTTTCTAAACACGTGCCCTTTAAGTGCATCGCCAAGACTCGCAATATACTCCGATACAAATTCCGCGATCTCGCTCTCTCTTCCTGTTGCCAAAAAGCCCTTAAGTACGACTCTGTCCACCTTGGAGCTGTCTATATTTTCTATGGAGCCATCCCTTGATGTGGTGTACTTGGCGGAAGTTTCCTCCGTCAGAATATGTGTGTCCTGTACAAAGAATCTGCAGGCGAACGCATGGTTCACGAGGTTAAAGCAGTCTTCCAGGGCGCTGAATCTCTCAACGGGTTTGCCCGCAGAAACATACCACTCTATTTTGTCGTCCTTGTCCTCGCATATCTCCGCGATCTTGGATACGCCTCTGGTGACATAATCTGCCACAATGTCTTTTTCCCCTTTTACAACAACTATATAGGTATTAAGAGACCATCTGGAAAGTATGTACGCAGGGAATCTTAAGAAATAGCTCATAAGCTCTTCCAGTGCTTTGCAATATTCCGGGGAGCCGATCTCTTCAAAGGGCTTCTCTTTATCTTTTATGGAAAAGAGAATGAGGCTGAATGCGGAAGCGGTTATATCAAGAGATAGCTTTCCCGCTTCGACATAGATGTCCTTTACAGGCATTGTACCCGTAAGGACCTTTTCAAGAAATTCTCTTCGCTGGAGCTGCTCATATTCCTGAGTTTCAATCTGGTACTGCATAAGATAGCCCTGCTGAGTGCGCTCGCTCTCTATCTTTTCTTTAACACTGTCCAGAGCTTCCTTCATTCCAAGCTTGGTAATGGGCTTGGATATATAGTGATCGACGCCTTCTTTGATAGCGCGCCTTGCATATTCAAAGTCATCGTAGCCACTCATGATTATCATGTGCATTGCCGGAAACTCTTTGCTCACAATGTGGCAAAGTGACAAGCCGTCCATAAATGGCATCTTGATATCGGTGATAAGGACATCAGGCGCTGTCTTTCTGATCAGCGGCAGAGCCATTTCCCCGTCACTGGCTTCCCCTACAAAACTAAAGCCGTATTCTTCCCAGGGAATATTATCCCTGATACTCTCCCTCACAACACTTTCATCCTCCACAAGAAAAACCTTCAGCATAAAATAACCTTCCCGTAACTTAATAATTTCTGTCTTCTATATATTCGTCGACATTTTCTTTGGTAAAAACCTTCTCATCCATGTAGTTTGTCTTGTCCACAGTTTTTCCCGCCTCAAGATCGTTTATGATCTGAGCAAGAAGATCTCCCGAGTTGGGATTGCACTCCACATCTACATTTATAACACCCTCTTTGACAAGCTCCAGAGCCTTCTTGGTCCCGTCAAAAGAAATAAGGATCTTATCCCCTTTGCCGCCTGTCTTGATCCCTGCTTCCTGCAAGGCTTCCAATGCACCAAATGCCATATCGTCATTTTGGCACACAATTACATCTATGTCATCAAACTCCTTGAGGAGTCTTTCCATAGTTTCTTTTCCCTTGGCCTGCGTAAACTCTCCGTTTGCTGATGCAAGCATGTTCCAGTTCATATGTCTTGCAGCGATAGCTCCAAAGCCTCGTGTTCTTCCGGCTTGGGCAGATGACCCGGTTGTTCCCTCAAGCACAACAATATTGACAGTCTCAGTGCTCATCTCTTCTTCATCGAGATAACTCTCAAGCCACTTACCTGCCGAGGCGCCCTCTGCATACATATCTTCCCCAATAAAAGCTGTGTATAAAGAGTCGTCGTTTACAGAAATATTTCTGTCTAAAAGAATTACCGGTATCCCTGCATCTCTTGCCTCGGAGAGAACCATTTCCCATCCCTCCTGGATAACAGGACAGATCACGATGTAATCCACTCTCTGGGAGATAAAGCTACGCACCGCCTTTATCTGTTTTTCCTGCTTCTGCCTTGCGTTATCAAAGATAAGAAAGAATCCGTTTCCCGTTGAAAGAGAAGCCTTTACCGATTCGGTGTTGGCGCTTCTCCAGGTGGATTCACTTCCAAGCTGAGAAAACCCTACGCTTATAAGCGCATCGTCAGACTTGGTCTCTATCGTGCTGTCACCTTGAGTAACGTCGGATACCGCCGGTCCCGCAAAGGAACCGCAGCCGGACAGCAGGATTGTAACCCCTGTTAAAAGAGCTGTCGCTCTGTTTTTTATTTTTTTAATTCCCTTTACTTTTATCCCCATTATTTTCCTCTTCGCTATAGTACGGTAACGCCGGAAGAACCACAGATACTTTTGTACCCTTATCAAGACCGGATTCTATGGAAATGCCATATCTGTCTCCGAAGTTCATCTTGATCCTCTCATTGACATTGGCCATTCCAAAGCCTGTGTCTGTATCCTTTGCAGGTTTGTTGATCTCTCTCCTTAGATGATTGAGCATTTCTTCATCCATTCCAACGCCGTCATCAATTACTTCAAACCTGATAAGGCCGTCATCTTTTCTTCCCACGATCCTAATAAGACCTGCGCCGCGCTTGTTCTTAATTCCGTGATAAAGCGCGTTTTCCACAAGAGGTTGCAACGTCATCTTAAGTATTCTGTAGTTATAGAGCGAGTCATCAATGTCTATGTAATAGCTAAGAATATCTGAATATCTGACTCTTTGAATCTCCAGATAACTTCTGATGTGCTGTTCCTCTTCCCTTATTGTGATCCAGTCTTTGCCATGGCTTAGAGATATCCTAAAGAACTTGGACAGAGACACTACCATGTCCTCTGCCTCCTGGCTTTTCCCATCCTCTATAAGCCACACGATCGTATCAAGTGTATTATACAAAAAGTGAGGATTGATCTGCTCTTGAAGAAGTCTTGCTTCCGCCATTCGCATTTTCTTTTCATCCTCTCTTATCTGTTCCATCTGTATCTCCAGATGAGCTGCCATGTCATCAACACTCTCCGACAGAACAGAGATCTCATCCTCCAGATCAAAGGATGTTCTTACAGTGAAGTTACCTTCTGCGATCTCCTTGGTCGCAGACCCAAGCGCCTCAATTGGCTGAACTATACTCCTTGCGACTTTGTCTGTTGTAATGATAGTGCAAAGAATACCAAGTGCCAGTAATACCACAAGTACCACCAGCAGTTCCTCCATCTCTTTTAATAACCCTCTGTTGATAACTTCGATAGTCTTGGTCTGATAATATATGTAATACTGGATGTTTTCCTGAATAAGCTCTGTAAGGGAATAGATATTGGAATCAAGCATCTCTACGTCTTCATCGTAGTGCCCACCTGCTTCGACGCTGCTCTTTATATCATCAAGTCTATCGTTTAGCGTATCGACGTTTCTAAGGAGCGTATCAAGCCAGGTCCTACTGTTAACCTCAGTAGTAATGGTCTTAAGGCGCGTGAAATCACTTCGGATATTCTCAACAAGAACGTAAGGGTCATCCTCTTCGCCGCTTCCAAACTCATCTCTTCCGACAATTATACGGTACACGCTCTCATCCATCTGTTCTTTAAAAGTCAGGTTATAACTGTTGGCAACCGTAAGATTGCTAACTATGGCATTATAAGCATTGCCATAGTTTATAAGGGAATAAACCATGTAGAGAATAATAAGAACAAACGGAACGGTTGTGCCCGCCGCCAATATGATCAGCCTTCTTCGAAGAGGCCTCTTAACTTTTGTTTTTGTATCATTTGACGTTGTTTTCATACTGAGTTTAGTATACTACAAAAGCGGGAAAGACGTGACTATTATGTCCTTCGTCTTTCCCGCAATTTAGGTAAACCATATATTCACTATAGCTTTAGAGCTATCTTTTACGCCATGTATCCTCTGTTCATTGATACTGCAGATACATCTTCATTCAAACTGTATTTTCCGTAAGTAAGCCCGGCATACACGGTCTGTGTGTTTCCCATAATTGGCTCGCTAAAATCTTTTTTCTCAAGCTCTTTGTAGGAAGCGCAGAGCATTCTGAAGTTCTGCTGCACTTTCCATACACGATTTATGCTTCCGTTTATTGCTGCTGCCATAAGCTCTTTTTTGGAAAAGATATAGATTCCATGGAGTATTCTTCCAAGCTCATATTTAAGATCAAGGGAGCCGATAAGCTCATCTATACAGCTCTGCGCATAACCTATGCTCTTTTCTGCTTCTTCTTTTTTGCTGATGCCAAGGGCATCTATGGTTTCATCAAGATATTCAATGACCATCTCATACAGAATTGTGATCATCTGTGTTTTGTTGGCCTGTGATATCTTAAGGGTAAATTCCTGCTTTTTTTCCTGTGTCATACTTGCACCTCAATTATAAACAAGACAATAGTGACAGCTAAATTACTGCAAAAGCTGCAGTACCTGTGAAGGTCTTTCGTTGGCCTGCGCCATCATGGATGTTCCTGCCTGTATAAGCACCTGCTGTGTTGAGTAAACAGTCATTTCCTCTGCCATATCTACATCCATAATTCTTGAATATGCAGCTGTCATGTTCTCTACAGTGATATCAAGGCTGCTTACTATGTGCTCAAGTCTGTTCTGGTAAGCACCAAGTCTGCTTCTGATAGAGTTTAGATCGGTGATGGCCTGCTTAACGCTTTCTATGGCATCTTTTGCACCCTCCTCGGTTGCCATATCAAGGTTGTAAAGACCAAGTGTTGTAAGTGATATCTCAGGGATCCTTATATCAAGAGTCTGTCCCTCATTAGCACCTACCTGCATAGTCATTGAGCCTGCTGCAACTATCTCAAGATTAAGGTTTCCTTTGTATGACTCATCTATCTTGACATCTATTCTCTTGCCGGTATTATCGGAAAGACTAAGTACATCCTCTTCTATCTCTACGATCATGTTGCTCGCCATGTACTTTTCAGCATTTCCGTTTGAATCGATTCTGTATATCTCTATATTCTTTCTTGCTTCTGCCTCGCAGATGAGCGCCTTTTTATCTACTCCGGTCTTTCCTGTAAGGTTAATGAACTCTACATCCAGTCCTCTAATCTCATACTTTCCGGCTTCTATGTTGTCTGAATATGAGCTTACTTTTAAGTTGGGATTGGCCTGTCCGTTTTGATCTGTCACATATCCTTTAAGGTCAAAAGAGCCGTCGAGAATGCTCTGTCCGTTGAACTGAGTTGTTTGAGCCATTCTGTCTATCTCGTTCTTAAGCTGTGTAACCTCTTCCTGGATTGTTTTTCTGTCATTTTCTGTGAGAGTTCCGTTACTTGCCTGAATAGCAAGCTGGTTCATTCTCTGAAGAACAGCATGAATCTCCGACAGTGTTCCGTCAGCAACCTGTACTATTGAGATCGCGTCATTTGAACTGTCGTTTGCTATTCCGAGACCTTCTATCTGGGAATTCATTCTTCTGGACATTGCAAGACCCGAAGGGTTATCCTTGGCGTTTGCAATCTTAAGACCGCTTGATAATCTTCCAAGTGATTCTGAAAGAAGCTTGTCGTTTTTCTGAAGTGAATTGTTTGCTATCATAGCGGATATGTTGTAATTAACCTTCATCCTTACCTCGTTTCCGCACGTGTGGGATCAGATTGCCTCCACAAATGCTTTTGCCATTTTTAGAAGTGTTCCTGTATCAGTTGTTTTTTCTGTTGCGCCTTCCGTGGCATTAGCAATCGTGCCTACTCCTGTAGGCTGAAGCTGTGCGTTGTAGAGGATTGCTATCTTTGACTGGTCTACACCCGCGTCCTCTATCGTTTCCGCTAGTTTCTCGCACATTCTCTTCTTTAAGCTCTCAAGATATTCGACCTCATCTGAACTCTGGCTGTTGGTGGTTGTAAGCATTCCGTTTACTACACCGTCCTGCTTATAAAGACTTGCCGTAATGAGCCCGTATTCAATGGTCTGAACACTCGCTTCCATCCTTGAAATATTGCTGTTATCACTTTTTAGTGTGATGTGCATTGTAACCTTGCTTCCGTCTATCTCAACGGGAACCTCGAAGCTTCCTCTTTCTGAATTGTGAGACATTACTGTAAGCTGCTTTTGCATAAGAGTAATGGCTCTAAGATCAATATAAGTATCTTCAGGGTTCATTAATATATCGGACATCTTGTCAGATACATTAGCAAGATCCTCTCTGTACTTTTCCTCGTAGCCTTCTTCTCCCAGAGAAGCTGTTATATCTTCGAGATTGTCTGTGATTTCTTCATCATCAAGATCAAAGGCTCTCTCCCATATATTTCCGTTCCTTCTGTCTCTTCTGTTTGCGATCATAGCTTCAAGGTTATTGTAAGTAAGCTCAACTCCGTAGAGATTCATTTCGCTAAGCGCGCCCTCTGCAGCTTTGGAGCCTGCCATCTGCCTGATCTGTCTTACCTGCTCATCGCAGTACTGTTTTTCAAGCTGCTCATCAATTTCTGAGTTCAAAAGAGCATTTGCAAGATCCGGAAGTAACGTATTATTGGAAGGTTTTGCCTCCATGAGTTTTTCAGGTTCGAGATTCTCATATACTATATCGGCTTGTGCACTATAAAATCTGAAGGCTGAATTTATCTGTTCGTCAATTTTAATCTGATTGCCTTCTTTGGCCTCAAGCCCTCCGAAGTTGTCATCTACCGTATAATCGAGACCTCTTCTGGAAGTTTTCTGAGTTCTTGTTGCATCCAAAAGATTTCCGATGGTCATATCACGGCCGGTTTTAAGAATTGAACCTATAGCCTGATGATCTGTCACCTTTAAAGTATGGAACAATCTGTATATTCCTATGAAAGAAGCCTTTTCTTCTCCTGTTATCTCGCCCTTTTTCTCCAGCTTAAACAGGAACTTTGAATACTTCTCGTCTCCCTTTTTGGAATTTCTCTTGCCTTCCTTGTCTCCATCCTTAGTAAGATCATCAAGGCTCTGTGAAAGCTCTTCTATGGTCATTCCAAGAGGGTTCTTGCCTTCTCTGATAAGATTAAGTACAGCGCCCGGCTTAAGTCTTTCTACTGTTGCCTTAAGCTTCTGATCCCACGCACGGACATTTTCGAAATTCTCTTCGTTGATCTCCATGCTGTTGTAACCAAGTATCCTGACAGCTCTTCTGTTGATCTCATCTGTCTCATAGCCCATATCTTTTAATATGTTATCAACGTTTCCGAAAGCTTTTCTCATGCTGTCTCCAAGGTCGGATCTTGGCTGAGTCATCATTGTCTCGTAGCCCTGACCTGCTGCCTTGAATTTCATGGTAAGGTTCTCGGATACGTCACTTATCTTACTAAGAGTTGCACTCTCAAATTCATTTGCTAAGGCTCCGGAAACATCCGCAGGTCCTCTGCTGATGATATTAACCTTGGATACGGTTAGTGAAAGAAGCTTAAGAGCATTTCCTCCTGCTACCGCATTCGGTGCCTGCACTGCCTTTTCTGCAGCTACCGGTGCGATATTTCCAAGCATTTCTTTTAACTTATCTATAAGCTGCTCCATGGGGGCAGTGTCTACGGAAAATCCGCTATCAAGCAGGTTCTTGTTTGCTTCAACGGTCATCTTAAGGCGCACTTCTTCGAGCTGAAGTCTCGCCTGTATTAGCTTTGGATCATCTTCTTTTATCTCATTTACAACAAACAGATTCCCGGTATTCTTCTGTCCGCCTGTCGCCTCAATAAGATTCTTAAGATTGATGTCTTTTCCTTCCGTGAGGGTCATCTTTACGGCTTCATCTGTTATTTTTCCCGTATCTTCCACAATCTTCATCGCCTTTTCAAGGTTGCTTGTGGAATCAAAAAGATTTCCTTCGTAAGCTTTTTTACCATTGGAGATGGCTGCTGTCATGGCTTTCGCTGCAGCTTCATCTGTTATGGGAAAATCTACTTTTCTTATCTCGTCCAGAGAAATGAGGTTCTCTGCTGTAAGTGGAATGCCCTGAACAACCATCCACTTGGCGTTTATCTTATTGGATTCATCTGCGGTATCAAGTCCCGCTTCTTCTATAACTTTATCTATCTGCGGCTCAAGCTGCTGCCAGTTATAGTCCTCAGCCTTCTGCGCGTAGTAGCCGCTTGTTTCCTGAGCATAGAAACCTTTTCCTGTGGCGCTCTGTCCGTTAGTGCTATGATTTGCAAAATAGAAGTTGCTTATTGTTGGACTTAGTTTGTTAAGGACAAGGTATTTAACGGCGTCATCGGAGAGCTCAGGGGTACCTGAAACCTGCTCGTATGCGCCTGCTACCGCTCTGATATTTTCTTGTGTAAGAGGAATATCGTTCTCGGAAAAGCTCTTTTTGATAGACACGGCAAAGGACTGGCTTCCTGTTATCTTAGCCAGCTTATCAACGCTGAGATCATCGTTAAATCCGACAATCTCTTCTCCGGACTCCAAAAGAACACTCTTGATCTTATCAAGAATGGTCACTGTTTCCGAGCTATTTAGATTTTTAAGATCAAATCCATCCTTAAGGGCCTTTGCGTAGTCCTTCTCTGACATGGTATTTGATAAAAGAGCCATATAATTATGCTGCGTCAAAACATCCGTGTTTTCTGCCATTTTGCTTATGTCTTCCAAGCTTCTGGCACGCTGCGCATAAGCATCACCTCTGAAGATGCTTGTGTCCAGGTCTACAGCAAATACATCCGAATGTGCTGCAGACGCCTTTCCGGTACCCACGCTGATCCTCTCATCGGAATCCGTTCCGATACGAAATGAGTCATCTGCGTTCTTGTTACCGGCGATGGTTTGAAAATTAATGTTCATACGCGCCTCATATTATTAATCGAAAAAAAGGTGATGGACTATCCATCACCTTCTATTTCGGCACTTATAAAAAAATTCTTAAGTTTAAAATCACTTTTTCTTGGCAGTCTTTTTGGACGCTGTTTTCTTTGCAGTAGTTTTCTTTGTTTCCGGATTTTGGAAAAGAAATACCTCTGCACCGTAAGGAGGAAGATCGAATGTGATGCTGTAATCTTTGTAATCACATAGTCCTTTCTGAGCTTTGATCTTGGCTGGAATATTACTTCCAGGACCTCCAAACTTTTCCTCTGCACTATCAAGAATATGAGTATAGGTTCCGTCAAAAGGAACTCCCACCATAAAGTCTTTTCTCTCAACGGGCGTCATGTTAATGACAAAGAGAATGTTATCCTTGCCGTTAATGGCTCTTCTATAGAAGCTGTAGGTGCTGCGCTCCTTGTCATCTGCGTTTATCCACTCAAAACCTCCCCAGTCATTATCTACCTCGTACATTGCCGGGTATTTTCTGTATATCTTAAGTAGGTTTGAGACGTAGTCTTTCATTCCCCTGTTAAGGTCGTTTTCCAAGAGGAACCAATCCAGTTCTCTCTTTTCGCTCCATTCTCTTTCCTGACCAAAATCCTGACCCATGAAGAGGAGTTTTTTGCCCGAATGACCAAACATATAAGTATAGCCGGCCCTTAAATTGGCGTATTTATCAACTTTGTAGCCCGGCATCTTCTCAACCATGGAGCACTTAAGATGCACTACCTCATCGTGAGAAAGAGGCAGGATGTAGTTCTCTGAGCTGTTATAGCTCATGGCAAAGGTCATCATGTTGTGAGCCCCCTGCCTAAAATACGGATCAAGCTTCATATATTCGCAGAAATCATGCATCCAACCCATATTCCACTTATAGGCAAAACCAAGTCCGTCCTCTTCCGGAGGCGCTGTGACTTTGGGCCACGCTGTGGACTCCTCGGCAATTGTAAGAAACTCCGGGTACGTTCCCCTTACAACGCTGTTAAGGTGCTTAAAGAACTCTATTGCATCCAGGTTCTTGTTGTCACCGTACTTATTGGGAACCCACTGTCCGTCCCGCTTTCCGTAGTCGAGGTAGAGCATGGATGCAACTGCATCAACTCTAAGACCGTCAACATGAAACTTTCTTATCCAGAAAAGAGCATTTGCTATAAGGAAGTTTTTGACTTCAGGCTTAGCCAGGTTAAAGATCTTGGTGCCCCAGTCAGGATGTTCTCCCTTCCTCGGGTCCGGATCTTCATAGATACATTGTCCGTCAAAGCGCGCAAGCCCAAACTCGTCCGTTGCAAAATGCGCAGGAACCCAGTCCAGTATTACTCCTATGTTGTTCTTGTGGAGCTTGTTGATAAGATACATAAAGTCTTTGGGCTCACCATATCTTGCTGTGGGAGCATAGTAGCCCGTGACCTGATATCCCCATGAGCCGTCAAAAGGATGCTCTGCAATTCCTATGAGCTCGATGTGGGTGTACTGCATTTCTTTGAGATACTCGACAATTCTGTCTGCGAACTGCCTGTATGTATAGAATCCATCCTCTGTTCCATCGGGATGTTTCATCCATGAACCTATGTGGCATTCATATATAGCAAGAGGCTGGCGATTGATGTCTTTGCCCTTCATGCCTTCATACCACTTGGCATCCGACCACTTAAAGCCTTCAAGGTCCGTTGTCCTTGAGGCATTACCCGGTCTAAGCTCCGCATAATTGGCATATGGATCTGCCTTGTAGAGCTTAGAACCATCCGGTGTCGTAATAAGATACTTGTATAGTTCTCCTATTCCGACTCCGGGAATAAAACCTGTCCATATATTTCCTACTTTGGTTCTTTTAAGGGGATGAGAAGTTTCATTCCAGTTGTTAAAAGAGCCAATGACATGAACGTCAGCTGCATTTGGTGCCCATACTGCAAAAAAGTATCCCTTTTTGCCGCCTTCTTCCGAAGGATGCGCACCGAGTTTATCATAAATATCGTAATGTGTCCCCTGACCAAACAGATACTCATCCGCTTCAGATATAAATACTTTTTTACCCATACAAAATCCCCCTCGATAAATGTATAAGCTTTAATGCATAAAATCTTTTTCTCTAAGGATAATCATATCGTTTTCGTCATAACGCTTGTTTACAATTATATCCATGAGATGCGCTACCGAATGCTTCTCAGCATAATATATCGCATCATCCACAATGTCTCTGACTTCCGAAACTGTAACTTCGTGGTCCAGAGTCTGTCTCTCGGAGATCTTGGTATGAAGCGCCAAGATTCCTAAGTTATCTATAGCAAACTCTTTCTCAAGAGCATACTGCTTAGCGTAAGCTACAAGTGAATCGTCATCAAGGGCTTCAATATCAACCCTTACGTTGAAGCTCTGCTTAAGAGAAGGGTTCTTCTCAAGGAATCTGTTCATATCTTCCTTGGTATCTTCCATGATAACGATAATTCCCTTATTCTCCTGCTGAAGTACTTTAATAAAATCTGCTACCGTCTCGGCTTCAAGATCTGCTGCTCTCTGGATAATAAGTGCTCCGTTTGCAAGCTTGTCAAATATAGCTTTGGGGCTCTTCTTATTGAGCGTATTGGATGTGATCTTGGCAACCTTACCGCTGAAGTTGGAGTCTGATGCCTGTACCGCACGGATAAGACCCTTGGCAAGGTTAACCGTTCCTGCGCCCTCTTCACCTGTAACTATGGCATTTCCGCTGTAAGCATCCATGCTGAGATTGTCGATTGCGTTGATGATTTGTCTCCTGGACTTCTTGTGGTGAATATAAGGACCAAAGAGCTCTTTTTCTTCAGGTGTCATTGTCCTTACACGCTCATCAAGCTCTCTGTTGCCCATATGATGCTTTCTTCCCTGGTTCTGACCCTGCTGGTTGGAAGAAGGCTTCTTGTTTCTGTTTTTATTCTTTTTACCTTCATTGGAAGTTTTCTTGGAACCGTCTTTATTCTTATTGTCAGAATTCTTATCTTCAGAGTCCTTGGCTTCTTCGGAAGTCTTTTCCTCTTCCTTGTTGTCTTCGGATGCGTTCTTGTCCTCGTCTTCGGAAGATTCTTCTTTATCCTCTGCAGCGTTCTCAGTAGTTTCTGTTGCTTCGCTGTCCTTAGCTTCCTCTGATGTCTGCTCAGACTCCTTCTCTGCTACCTCATTAGCAAGTGCCTGTTCGGTATCCTTAGTATCTTCTGTCTTAGCCTCATCCTCCTCGGATACGGTTTTTTCTGTTTCGTCTACGCCCTCGTTGTTTATAACTTCTGCAACGGCGTCATCTATTACATCGCTGTTATTTCTGGACCAATCGCCTCTTCCGGAAGCCTTCTCATGGCGCTCTTTCTTGAGCGCATCGGATATTGCCTGCTCGATTTTCTCCTGAAGTCCTTCTTTGGTCTTCTCATCATAATCGGCAAACATATCGCCTGTCTCGTCGGCAACCATCTTCTTGACATGCTCAAACTGCTTTTGCTGCTGCTGTTTCTTGAACTGCTCCCAGTTCTCTATATACTCGGAGATACTTATCTGTCCTGTGATCTGCTTCTCCACCTGGGGTTCAGGCTCAACAGCCATTGAGATCTGTCCGTCAAGTTCCTGTGAAAGGATATTGTCAAAGTGGCTGTGCATCTGGAAGTTGGAATTAGGATGTATTACCGCTCCCGGAACTTCCTCTTCAAGAGGCTTATCCTCGTAAACAGGAATAGAAGCATAGTCTGCAAGCTCCTTGGCTTCTCCAAGGATAGGCCCGTTGCCGCCATATTTTATATCTATATTAAGCTTGGGCTTATCATCTGAAGACTCTTCCTTAACTTCATCATAAGGCTTGAAGTCTTCATCTTTGGTCTGTTCGTTATCTGTTTCTGTCGAATCAAAGAAGACCTCCTGCATAGCTCCTTCTGTTTCCTCCGAAGCAACTGCAGACATTGGAGAAAAGGCTCCGCCTTCTTCACTGCTGTCTTCTTCATCATCAAATATCTCTGCTGTATCTGGTTTAACAGGCGCTTCTGCGGAAGATTCTGCCGCTCCGGCTTCCTCTTCTGTATTAGGCTCCTCTGTATTTACATCCTTATCGTCATCGTCGTCAATAAAGCCCTTGAGCTCTGCTGCAAGTGCTTCCTGCAAATTAAGAGTATTAAATGCGCTTACGTCAACCGTAGGCTCCTTGATCTCATTGATATGAGGATAAACTATAGTGTCGCTGTCAACAGGTTCCTTGGCAGCTTCGGTCTCCTGTGCCGCTTCCGGCTGAGCACCATTGTTGTAAGCGTTAATAACCTCATCTGTTACGGGAGGCATTTCCTTGGTAGGCTGCTTAACCTCAACGGTTCTCTCCTCATCTTTTCCTATCTCATCCTTGTCGTAGACGATTGATCTGTCCACGTATCCGCCATGTTTTTCCTTGTATCTTACATATCTATCCTGCTGTTCCGGAGAGAGGGGCTCATGAAGTGCCTTAAGTTCAAGGGCCTTCATAACGTATCTTCCGTCTCCAAGCCACAGGAACATCTCATCACAGGTCTCGATACACTCTGTGGTAAGACCAACGCGGTGATACAGATAAGCAAGCTCGTAAACCCACTTTTCTCTGTAGTCATGCTTCTTGAACTCCTCAAGGACTGCAATTCTCTCCTCGAGGCTGACTTCCTGAGCTTCATAAAGTTTGTACTGAAGGATATATCTGCCTGTGTCTCTTGGCGCAATCCTTACGAATTCTTTGTAATATTCAACCGCCTGCACAAATTCGCCCATCTTAATGGCAAGCTCGCAAAGGGAATAAACAATTGCTCTTCCCGTAGGGTATCTGTCATATGCCATCAAAAGGACGTCTCGGCTCTCCTCAAAACGACGATTTATCTTATATAAGTCACTGATGGTGCAAAGCATCTGGACACTCTTGACTCTTTTCCAGTCGATTGTGTCAGCAATCTTAACAGCTTCAGCGAATCTGTTTTCTCCAATCAAAGCCTGAATTTCATCTGCTCTGATCTTATATTCGACCTTATCCAAAATATCTACCTCTTTGGTGCAAAAACTACTATATCTAGTGTTTAGTTTAACATAGCGTACTAGCTTTGTAAAATATCCGAAAGGGCTGCAAACTGAGAAAGTGATAGCACTTCGCCCCTTATTTTCTCATCAAGTCCCATGGTCACTAGGGCTTGTTGCACTCTATCCCTTGAAACCTTCAAAGACGGATTATTAGCTAACGAATTGCTTAAAGTTTTTCTCCTTTGGTTAAAAGAAGTTCTTATGATCTCAAACATGTATTTCTCATCCGCAACTTCCACTGCGGGCTTATCAAATCTCTTTAGATGAACGACTGCAGACCCCACTCCCGGTTGCGGAATGAAACTGCTTGGAGGAACATCCATAACAAGTTCTGCTGATGCGTAGAAAGCAACAGCAAGAGAAAGTGAGCCATAGTCTTTGTTGCCGGGGCCCATGGACATTCTGTCAGCCACTTCCTTCTGTACCATAACCGTTACACTCTCGATTGGTGCACCGCTTTCAAAAAGCTTCATGATGATAGGTGTTGTTATGTAATATGGAAGATTGGCTACCACTCTTATTTTTTTGTTATCGTTATACTCTTTGATAATGCTGTCTATATCTACTTTAAGTATATCTTCATTGATCACTGTTACGTTGTCATACTCAGACAGAGTATCATCAAGTACCGGTATAAGACTCTTATCTATCTCTACCGCGATTACTCTTTTGGCTGCTTCCGCCAGGTACTGCGTAAGACTTCCGATACCGGGACCTATCTCAAGAACACAGTCATCCTTGGTTACACCTGAAGCTTCAACTATCCCATTTAACACATTTGAATCAATAAGGAAGTTCTGACCGAACTTCTTCTTGGCGCTCATATTATATTTACTAAGCACTTCCTTGGTTCGTGCGGGATTTCCAAGATATGCCATACTAAAAATCTCCTCTGCAAATGGTAATCACACCATTTCTGTTCTTTATAAATGCATATTGTACATTGTCTTTGCATTGTCCTGCGTTATGCGGATTACTTCTTCTGTACTGATTCCTTTTATCTTAGATATCTCTTCTACAACATAAGGGAGATACAGCGAAGAATTTCTTTTGCCTCTGTAAGGCTCAGGTGCAAGGTAAGGACAATCCGTCTCCAGGAGAATCCTGTCCATAGGCGTCATCTCAACGACTTCTCGCAGTTTCTTGCCATTCTTAAAAGTGATCACTCCGCCAACGCCAATGTAAAAGCCCATATCCAGACATTCTTTTGCAATCTCTTTGGTATAAGAAAAGCAATGATTAACGCCGCCTATCTCTTCCGCGTGCTCTTCCTTTAGGATATCCACGGTATCCTTAGCTGCGTCGCGAGAATGAATAACAACAGGAAGCTGCTGCTCTCTTGCAAGATTAAGCTGTCTCCTAAACCACTTCTTCTGAAGATCTCTTCCGGGCTCCGGCCAGTGGTAATCAAGACCGATCTCTCCTATGGCAACACATCTGCCGTCTTCGCTCCATTCTCTTAGAAGTTCAAAATTATCTTCCGTAAGCTCTTCTACTTCACTTGGATGCACTCCCACCGCGGCGTAGATAAAGTCATATTTATGAGCAAGCTCAAGGGCTTTCCTTGTAGTATCTATGCTGGCTCCTATATCAACCACATGTCCGATGCCTGCCCCTAAAAGAGAATCGATAAGACTCTCCCTGTCTTCATCAAAAGCCGGATCATCGTAATGTGCATGTGTATCAAAAATCATTTTCTATCCTCTGTCCAAAAAACTTTTCATTAAAAAATCCGGGGTTTGGAAAAAATCTTATAAAAAACACCGAATATAACATATACGATACCACAAATGAACAGCTCTGAAAACCGCATAAATACAGACAAAATCAATTTTTTGGAAGTTTTTTGAAAAAAATTAAAAAAAGTACTTGCATTTCTTTTTTAGGCGTAGTAATATATCACTTGTCGTTGAGACACGGCAACAGAGCCGAATAGAGAATGCGCTGCTAGCTCAGTTGGTAGAGCACCTGACTCTTAATCAGGTTGTCCAGGGTTCGAGACCCTGGCAGCGCACGCCGAGTACTGTTTTCGTAGGTATATCCTATGGGGATGGTACTTTTTTTGCGCGTAAATTAAGCCATGCGCGCGACAGCAGAAAAACTCGTTGGAAGCTTGCTTACATAAGAGTTTTTTCTCGCTGTCACGCATACGGCGCAGCCGCGACAACGAGAAACAAGCGAAGCGGTTTCGAGTCTGTCGGCATGGCTTTTTCGCCCCAGCCACAACAACAGAAACAAGCGAAGCAGTTTCGAGTCTGTCGGCATGGCCATTCCCCTTTCATCCTCTCATCAGTTCCTTCTCGTTATCGCGAAGCCACTTCCTTCTCTCCTTATAATCCGGAATCACCTTCTCCACTTCTCCCCAAAACGCCTTCGAATGATTCATATGTATCCTATGGCACAGCTCATGCACCACCACATAATCCACTATCTCTTCCGGCGCTCTCATGAGAACGCAGTTAAAGTTAAGATTCCCTTCCGCACTGCAGCTTCCCCATCTCGTCTTTTGATTCCTTATCGTGATCCTTCCGTATGTCACCCCAATAAGCTCCGCAAACTTCCTTACCTTTACAGGTATGACCCTCTTGGCCCTCGTCACAAGGAGTCTCATCTCCTGATCGCTGATGGGTTTTGACTCAGACTCTTCCTTTTGCCTTTCTTCCATCTTTTTAAGGTGTCTGCTTATCCAATCCGCCTTTTCACCTATGAAACGGTCGATAACAGTCTTAGAAGCCCCATACGGCGCCTTTACAACGACGCGGCAGTCTGTAGTTATCTCTATCGCTATTGTCCTTCTTTTGCTTCTTATAAGCTCAATATCCATTGTCTATCCTATTTCTATGATCTTTTCTTCCAAATAGGAAAAGAGATATACTCTCAATTTACCGAAAGTATACCTCTTGTAATATCATTGTCAGATGCTGTCATTCGCCTTTTCGGGGTGCTCAAGCATCTCCTGCATTGTGTGCCAGCCAAGAACCGCACATTTAACTCTTGCGGGCATGTGGCTAACATCTTGAAGCGCTGCTGCTTCATCAAGGATCTCGAGAGTCTCTTCATCTGTGATCTCTCCCTTGACCATTCCCATAAATGTCGCAGCAAGCTTAAGAGCCTCTTCTTTGCTCTTACCTATTATCTGATCGACCATCATATCAACAGAAGCCTGTGAGATTGCGCATCCGCTGCCTTCATACATTCCTTCTGTTATAATGCCGTCCTTTATCTTAAGCTGCAATGTAATGTCATCCCCGCAACTGGGATTGACTCCTCTAAGCACAAGATCCGGATTTTCAAGCTTGCCCTTGTACATCGGATGAAGATTGTGCTCATTAACTATTTCGCGATATAACTGCTTAAGCTCCATAGCCCATAACCTCTCTTACCTTTGCGATCTTATCAAGGAAGATATCAACTTCCTCTTCTGTGTTGTAGAAATACAGGCTGGCTCTTGCCGTTGAGCCAGCGCCGATAAACTGCATCAAAGGCTGTGCGCAGTGATGTCCCGCACGAATGCACACATGATCGTCATTAAGTACAGATGAAATATCATGAGGATGAACTCCATCGATTGTAAATGTAACGATTCCGCAGTGCTTCTTGGGATCCTTTGATCCGTATATCTTGACGTAAGGGAGCTTACTAAGTCCTTCCATAAGTTTCTTTGTAAGCTTCTCTTCCTGTGCTTCTATATTATCATATCCGACGTTTCTAAGATACTTGATTGCTTCAGCAAGTCCTACAGCGTCTCCTGCGTTAACCGTACCTGCTTCAAACTTGTGCGGAAGTTCTGCATATGTCGCATCTTCTCTTGTAACGTACTCGATCATCTCTCCGCCTGTAAGGAAAGGACTCATGTTAAGAAGGAGCTCTTTTCTTCCGTAAAGAACACCGATACCCATAGGCGCCATCATCTTATGTCCGGAGAAGGCAAAAAAGTCTGCTCCGAGATCCTTAACGTCAATCTTCATATGAGGAGCTGACTGCGCTCCGTCAACTACGACGGTTGCTCCCTTGGAGTGCGCATAAGCCGCGATCTCTTTTACCGGATTGGTCACACCCATAACGTTGGAAACATGACCTATCGCAACGATCTTAGCCTTGTCTGTGATCTTGCTCTCGTATTCTTCTTTGGTAATGGTTCCCTCTTCGTCGGGCTCCATATATACGAGCTTGGCTCCGCGCTTCTTGGCAACCATCTGCCAGGGAAGAATGTTACTGTGATGCTCCATTACAGAGATAACGATCTCATCACCCTCTTTTACGGTATCAAGTCCGTATGTGTAAGCCACAAGGTTAATTGACTCTGTAGTGTTTCTTGTAAAGATGATCTCTTCAGTGCTTACTCCACCGATAAAATCAGCCACAAGAGCTCTCGCATCCTCATAGCTCTCTGTTGCCTGCATGCTCCAATCATATAATCCTCTCAAAGGATTGGCGTTTCTCTCTTTATAAAAGTTTGATACTGCGTCCAAGACCTGCCTGGGTCTTTGTGATGTTGCCGCATTATCAAAATATACATAGTCGCCGTTTACAAGGATATCAAAATCCTTACGAAAATCTCCCGGTGTGCTCATTACATGTCCTCACTTATTAGACAATGGTACTGATGTAATACTGAACCTTCTCCGCGATCTCGGGATCGGGTATAAGTCTTGCAACGCTGTCAAGCTTAGCCCTTACCATCAGGCGCTTGGCTTCGTGCTCATCGATACCTCTTGAATTGATATAGAATAAAAGGTCTTCACCCAGCTGACCTATAGTTGCTCCGTGTCTTCCTTCAACATCTTCTTCCTGACAAAGGATAACAGGCATACTGCGATTTATAACGTCAGGACTGAGAAGAAGTGTGTCCTCCTGCTCATCGCCGACAGAAGCCGAGCTTCCGCTCTTAAAATCAAGTGTTCCTCTGTATGTCTTAACGGCCTTATCCATAAGTACGCCCTTAACATTCATAAGAACGTTGGTCTTCTTACCGCGCTGATCGGCAACATAGTTGATATCAAGTGAATGTGAATCCTTTACAAGATATCCCTGATTGCTGATAAATTCAGTCTCGTCTTCACACAGATTGATATAACATCCTGTCCAGGATTTCTTGGCTCCAAGCTCAAGAGACACTACATTTATCGCGCCCTTCTTAAAACAAGCTCCGCCGATATCATCAAAATGAATGAAGCCGTCTCCCAAGGTCTGTGTCTTTATAAGATTGATCTTGGCACCTTCCTCAGCAAGAAGTCTTGTGCTTATTCCGTGAAAACCGGATGCGTTTCTCTCGGAAGTATAATCCATGATAATCGTGATCTCGGAATCTTTCTTGGCATGGATCACCTGGCTTGTAAGGCTACCCTCGCCGTCATTAAGATTGTATCTGATAATGATCGGCTCCTTAGTCTTAACGCCTTCCTCTGCGGTAAACACATCTGTTGTGATGCCGTTCTCGAGCATGAGATTCTCAATATCGATTCCCATTCCCGTTCTTACAGCCTGTGCATCGTCTCTTCCGGATGTATCACCGTTGGGAACTCCGGGAACACCTGCATCTACAAGTATTCTCTTTTTATTATCTTCAAAAAGCTTTCCTGCTTCTTTGTAAGAAACTCCGCGAGTTACGGTAACTCCGTCCGGAACATTCTCAGCATCGGGAGTGTTAAGAAACTCGATTCCGATACCGTCTTCCTTGATCTTACTGTCGTTAACGTGTAAAAAATTATAAGTCAAAGCGGGAAGTACATTGACCCGCATATCCAAATTCTTGTTCATCGAATCCCCTCCCTTAATGTCCGCTCATCTCAAGCTTGATGAGGTTATTCATTTCTACGGCATATTCCAAAGGAAGCTCTTTGGATACGGGATTGGCGAATCCGCTGACGATCATCGCCTTGGCATCCTCTTCGCTAAGACCTCTGGACATAAGATAGAATACAGCTTCGTCGCTGATCCTTCCGATCTTAGCCTCGTGTCCTACGTCGGCATCGTCTGTTCTTATATCCATTCCGGGAATGGTATCCGCTCTTGAGATACTGTCAAGCATAAGGGAATCACATGATACGGAAGCTTTGGCTTTCTTGGCTGTGCTCTGGATCACTACGCTGCTTCTGTATGTTCCGATTCCGCCGTCTTTGGAAATAGACTTACTGTTGATAACGGATGTCGTTCCGACTCCCTGGTGAACAACCTTGGCTCCGGTATCAAGATTCTGACCCTTGCCCGCAAAGGTTATTCCCGTAAATTCCATCTTGGAATGATCTCCCTTTAAGATGGTCATGGGATAAAGGTAAGAAGTATGTGAACCGAAAGAACCTGAAACCCATTCCATTACACCGTTCTCTTCAACGAGTGCTCTCTTGGAATTGAGATTGTACATATTCTTGGACCAGTTCTCAATAGTCGAATAACGTAGTCTTGCGTTTTTGGCTACAAAGAGTTCAACAGCTCCCGAATGAAGATTGGCCACGTTATATTTAGGTGCGGAACAGCCCTCTATAAAGTGAAGGTCCGCTCCCTCATCGACTATGATAAGTGTGTGCTCGAACTGTCCGGCTCCCGCTGCATTAAGTCTGAAATACGACTGAAGAGGAATATCTACCTTTACTCCCTTGGGAACATATACAAAAGAACCTCCTGACCAAACAGCTCCGTGAAGAGCCATAAATTTATGGTCTGTTGGAGTGAGCAGCTTCATGAAATGACTCTTTATCATATCCGCATACTCTGTTCTAAGCGCACTCTCAAGGTCGGTATATATAACGCCCTGCGCTGCAACCTCTTCTTTTATATTGTGATAAACAAGCTCTGAATCGTACTGTGCTCCGACACCTGCAAGAGATTCTCTCTCCGCCTGAGGAATTCCGAGTCTTTCAAATGTGTTCTTGATATCCTCGGGAACATCTTCCCAATTTGTCTTCATTTCACCTTTGTGTCTGACATAAGAAGATATCTTATCCATGTTAAGCCCTTCAACTGTAGGACCCCATTCTGGCATTTCCATCTCGTTATATAATTTAAGGCACTTAAGTCTGAACTCTCTCATCCACTCTGGATCGTTCTTTTCTTCGGAAACCTTGAGTACTGTTTCCTCTGTAAGTCCCTCTTTTAACCTATAGAAATCTTTTTCATTTTCTATATCTTTAAAATCATATGCACTGCGGTCTATCTCAACCACAGTCTGTTTATTATCACTCATAGTTAACCCCTACTCACTCTGCATCTGAAACGAAACGTTCGAAACCATTCTTATTGATCTCTTCCACAAGTGAAGCATCTCCTGTGTGGATAAGCTTACCCTTTACAAGAACGTGTGTGTAATCAACATGAAGAGATTCCAATATCTTTGTGCTGTGTGTAATTATAAGAAGAGCTCCGTCCTTCTTTTTCTGATATTCCATGATTCCCTTGGAAACAGTTCGAACTGCGTCGACATCAAGTCCCGAATCGGTCTCGTCAAGAATTGCGAGCTTGGGATTGAGCATAAGAAGCTGAAGGATCTCAGACTTTTTCTTTTCTCCTCCGGAAAAACCTACGTTAAGATCTCTGTCCGCATACTCTTCATCCATAGAAAGAACTTCCATTGAAGACTTGAGTGCTTTCTTATATGCAAGAAGCTTGATAGGTTCACCTGTCTGTGCATGGCTTGCATTTCTTATGAAGCTTGAAAGTGAAATTCCGGGAACTTCGTAAGGATTCTGGAAAGATAAGAACATTCCGGCTTTTGCTCTCTTATCGGCAGAAAGCTCTGTGATATCCTGTCCTTCAAAAAGAATTTTGCCTTCTGTAACACAGTAGTGGGGATTTCCCATTAATGTATAACCGAGAGTAGACTTACCTGCTCCGTTTGGTCCCATGAGCACATGTGTCTCTCCCGGTTTAATATCTAAATTGATCTTATGAAGAATGGGCAATTCATTATCAATTGCCACCGATAAATCTTTAACCTGTAATAACGACTGCTCTGCCATAACTATAGTCCTTTCTCCCTTTTCCTACTAACTTGGTAGGAATCATGATAACACCTTGCCATTTCGTTGTCAATTGACAAACAATGTAAAGTTTATCACAAAAGCTATTGACATACTACCGAAAAGTCTTTAAAATACAATCTTGTCAGTACCAAGCGGGTGTAGTTCAATGGTAGAACACTAGCCTTCCAAGCTAGATACGTGGGTTCGATTCCCATCACCCGCTTTTGTCATGCCCATAATTAATGATCATAAAAGAAATTACCGGCAAGTATTTCGCTTGCCGGTTTTATTATGCCCAAAAAAGAGCACAGAAAAACCCCGATGCACGAATGCACCGGGGCTTTATGTACTGACTAAAAGCAATTGATTAAACTAGTACTACTTGGTGTTAATTAAATCTAATTGAATTAGTTATTATTTTGCAGATGAAGCGTCTGCTGCTGCATCCTCAGATGAAGCGTCTGCTGCTGCGTCCTCAGATGAAGCGTCTGTAGCTGCGTCCTCAGATGAAGCCTCTGCTGCTGCGTCCTCAGAAGTAGCCTCTGTAGCTGCCTCCTCAACAGTAGCCTCTACTGTAGCCTCAACAGATGTCTCCTCTACAGATGTATCAGCTGCTGCCTCACCACATCCTGCAAGGATAGCTGCTGAAAGTGTTGCGATTGCAAGTAAAGTTACGATATTCTTCTTCATAATTATAATCTCCTCTTTTCTGTATACTTTGCAATTATAATGATTGCAAGACAATTGCTTCAGTACAAGTAGAGATTATAAACTGTATGACGTGTAATGTCACTGACATATCCGTGCATAAATTCTTAAGATTTCCTTAAGATTTTGTGTAATTTTCACAAATCGTTATAGCTGCCGATCTCGGCCTTTCCCGCTCCTGTAGCGGAATCCAGGCTAATTACAAGGGCAATTCCTTCTTTGTCTGCGGATTTGAGATCTCCGCACTCAAGCGTGTGTGAGGTATTGTTTTCGTCTTTTATAACGACCTCCCACTCCGAGCTCGTAACATTTACGTCAAGAACCGCGCCCATGAGGGTGTAGCCCTGCTCAAGGACAACTCCTTCGCCCAAAAGATTGTCTGAATATGTATCAGCTGTAATATCATGAATCTTAACTTCAATAATATTAAGCCCCGTCTTATTGATTATGTATGAACCCAAGTCCATGTGCTTGGCCGCTTCGTCTTTAGCATTCTTTTCAGAAGAAAGAGTTTCGTTCAGCGTACTCTGCAAACTCTGATACTCCTGCGTAAGTCCTGTTATATCCGGAAGAACCGCATCAATTTTTTTATCGCTCATCTTGGTAAAATCGATGCTTTCGATCTCGGCCTCCCTCTCAGCAAGTGCTTCAAGTTCACTCTTCTTGGAAGAATCCGTTATATCAAGAAAGGTTTCCTCCGCTGCTTTTTTTGCTTCAATAAGAACCTGCCTTGTAGTCTCAGCTTCATGTAGCTTTTCCTCAGACGGCTTGCAGGCTACGAGCATTGTTCCTGTCAAAAGAACTGTCAAAGCGCCTATCATAATTCTTTTTTTCATAATCTATCCCCCGAAATATTTAATGCGTATTCGGGTTCATTGTAATAGTAATCAAGAATTAGTGCAACAACATGTGTATAACTTACTTTTCCCGTAAGCACACCGTTTACTTTGAGATTGGTATCTATAAATGTATCTGCTGCCTTTTTAACTGTTTCAGTCTTGATAACAGCGTGCTTCTCAACACGTTTCCAAGCCTCTTGGGTAACGAACTGATTGTCATACTTAACCCTGGCGGATATCTTTACATGTGATTCATACTCCTCTTTACTGACCGCTCTGTAGAAATCGTTGTTTATGTAATTGAGAACGCCCAGATAACCGCTGTATCTAAATACCACATCGTCGGATCTGATGCAGGCAAGGAAGCCAAAGAAATTAGCCTCGTCTTCATATATATAGCCGTGGGTGTGTGCAAGCTCGTGACACATCGTAAAAGGCTTGTTCATGATAGACATCGAGGTGTTGTAATTAGCTTCCATTGAGAACGGAAAATAATAACCCTGCATATACTGCTGACACATAAAATCAGAGTAATGAAGCGGTTTGGGTGTCACATAGTAACCGCCAAGTCTGGGATATTCCAAGGAAAGATTCTGCATTGCTCTTATCGCAGTCTCCTCCATATTTCCTTCGTAAATGACATTTCCGTACTCATCATGAGGAACCTTTTTCGACAGATCATTGCACTGCATCACGACAAAATCACGCAGATCCGCAAGCTGCTGAAGATCATATCTTCTTTCCATCGGAGCATCATATACTCTCAGCTTGGAAGTGTGATAAAGAACAAAACAGTTAAGCGACATTACCGCACATACCACAGCCATCAGAAAAGGTGTTATTCGATAGAGCTTTCCCGAAATAAAATCAAACACTCTTTTTAACTTGAAAAAATCGAATCCAAGATTTCTCGCACCCTTCTCATAAATGAGCACGAACGTGTGAAGCATGATAAATATGACCACGAATGCGATAAACGCAACAAGGATCACCAACATCACTTCTCCTATCGAGAATCCAAAAAGGCTTGTAAGCCTTCCGTAGAATCCCGTAATGACCGGAAAGATATTGGTGACATAGAAGTCAGAAAAAGCCGCACTTCTCCATGCAGCCAAGTTCAAAAAAACTGAGAACAAAATAAGCGAAGCTATTGTCGTGAAATAAGCTCTTTTACCCTTACTCATATATTCCCGCCCTCATCATTATTGTATAAAAATTCTACAATACAAATATGGACGCAAAATGACCAAACAGGCGCTTCTTCGTTCATATTTTGGACATATTTTATACAGCTCGTTGAACGACAATGTTCACCCCTATATAATTGTTATTATGAAAAGAGATATCGAATACATTTATGAAGATGAAGACATATTGGTGTGCCGTAAGCCGGCCGGGATCGCAACGGAAGGTGCCGGTGTTCGTGAAGCGGATCTTGTAAGCCTTTTAAGAAACTATCTTGCGAGAAAAAACCGCGGATCCGGCAGCACAAAAGCTCCTTATATAGGAACTCTCTACAGACTTGATAAGCCCGTAGAGGGTGTCGTCGTGGTTGCCAAAAACAAAACCGCAGCTTCAGATATCGCAAAGCAGATCAAGAATCACTCTACGGAAAAATACTATTACGCTATCTGCTACGGAAGCTTACCGGAGACTTCGGACCGCCTTGAAAACTACCTTGTAAGAAGAGAAGACAACGGCCTTTCCATGACCGTCTCCAAGGATGAAGCCGATACACTTAAAGATAATTCGATCACTCTTTTATCAGGGGAAAAAATAAGGATAATCGGCGGCGATGTAAAGAAAGCCGTCCTTGATTATAATGTCGTAAAAAGAAATCCCGAAACAACTCTCGTTGAGATAAAGCTTTTAACAGGGCGCTTTCATCAGATAAGAGTGCAGTTCTCTGCGCTCGGGTTTCCTCTTCTTGGCGATGACAAATACGGCTCCGATGCGTCAATTGCCTACTCTAAAGAGAACGGAATCAAAACCGTTAATCTTGCCTGCTACAAGTTTGGTTTTAAGCATCCGAAAACTCACAAAAAAATGTCTTTTCAAATAACTCCGACCGCCTTTAATATCTGATTCTATGGTATAATATATACATCTAATGGAACCCGCCGTCTTTGTCTTTTCCGGGAGGTATCTGCTATGTATAAGAAAGGCGATAAAGTCATCATTCTGGATTACAATCAGAAGCCCATTGTTCCTAATGTTGTTGCAGTTGTTGAGGATGTGATCAAAGAGGATCGCGTCAGGCTACTTATGCCGGACAACGGCTGCTGTCTTGAGTTCACAGAGCATCTTTCCAAAATCAGCGAAGATAAATATGAGAAGATTCTTAATGCTGTAAAAGAAAGGGAAAAAGAACTCCCTGTCGATCTGCAGCTTGATATAAGAAAGTTTGCTTCCAAACATCCTCGTCGCAGAAAAGACGAGATCCTTCAGATGTTTGAACAGGACAAGAGATATGTTTCTATTCTGAATGCGTACACAGGCAGAGTAATGATGTACGGAAAGGAAAACATCAACTCTCATTTCCTGTATGAGTACAAGGATGCGCTTTATGGAATCGTAAAGACAAGAACGTTCTTCCATGAGCTTGATGATTCTATTCCCGTGCCTGATCTTGTGTGATATCACTTGATTCTTCTTTTGTGATGTAGAGAGAATAACCAAGAAGTAAGAACGCATAAGGCGTTGAAACAACGGTAGAAAAAGATACAAGACCGTTTATTAAATATGCAAATATCGGAAGCGCGCAGATTACCGCTGCGTGCTTCTTTTTATCTTCTGCTTTTATGAGTTTAAAAAGTACATGACCGAAAACAAAAAGATAGCTCAAAAGACCCATTGCACCGTTTTCTATCAAAAGAGTCAGATACATGTTGTGCGCATTGGTAAGCCTGTTTCCGTCAAAGACATTTATAAAAGATTCGCTCCAAAAGGGATTTCCATAGGCATATGAATAAAAGCAGTCCTGTCCCACTCCGACTATCTTTCTGAACGGATCGAGACCGGCGTACATATCCAAAGACATTCTCCAGATAATACCTCTTCCGTTTCCGAAATCATCGCCGTAAATTCCAAATATAAATATTGCTGCTGCCACAGCACCTATTATGGTCAGTAAGAAAAAGAACTTTCTGTATAAATTCTTTTTCCACTGATAGCTGACCTCTTCCATAAATCTTGTAAGTCTGTAGACAAAAAGAGCCAGCGCCATCAGTACTATTCCGATGTGATGCATGCAAAGCCGGATCAATAAATTGTCTTCATAGGTATATCTTTTTCCAAAGAAAAATATTAATAGATACACGCTCGCCATTGCGATTCCAAGGGTAAAGAGCTGGATCAAAAAAGCCTTGAAGAGCTCTCTGTCACTTAATCCCATGAACAAAAGAAGCAAATATGTTCCCGCGATTATCAAAAGACCGCTTTCGCTTCCCTGAACAAGAAGTGCCACAGTACCTGCAATCACATATGTTTCGCATATGAAAAACTCTAAAGAAAACCTCTTTTTCGTCGCAGCGATCCCGACTCCGAGAGGCACAAAGATTGATAGATAAGCCGTGAACCAATTTATATTTCCGATAGTTGAAAGAAAACTTCCGTCAGAAGCGGAAACTCCAAGCGGATATATCCCGAATCTTCCGAGTATCGCCAAGATGCTTATCGCAAAAGGAATCAAAAGAACTGTCGCATAAGCTCTTTTGACCTCAATGCCGTCTGAAAGAACACATGCAAAAAAGATAATAAAAAGGAACGACAGAAACCCCATTCTCCATCCGTCGAGGCCGAGGAATGCAGTCCTTTTATCAACAGAAAAAATAAATGTGGTAACGCCTGAAAATAACAGCGCTCCAAAAATACCGATGTTTAGGCGTAATTTAAAACGCAGCATTGTAATAACGCATACCGCAAAAAATACTCCGCCAAGCCCCATGAACAATATGCCTTTTGCCTCGCCGAGTTTATAAAAACCGTCCTTCGTAAAAAGCGGAAGGACGGTGATTATTAATAATAAATATAATAAGGTTATTTTCTTATATGTTCTCATATTAGGTCAAACTTTGAATCTGTATCCTACACCCCAGATTGTCTCGATATACTGAGGATTGGAGGTATCGTATTCGATCTTCTCACGGATCTTCTTGATATGAACCGTTACGGTTGCGATATCACCGATGGAATCCATGTTCCAGATCTTTCTAAAGAGCTCTTCCTTGGTAAATACGTGATTGGGATTTTCCGCAAGGAAAGTAAGAAGATCAAACTCCTTGGTCGTAAAGCTCTTCTCCTCATCATCAACGTATACTCTTCTGGCTGTCTTGTCGATCTTAAGACCTCTTATCTCGACAAAATCATTTTCCTCATGACCCGATCCAACGAGTCTTGAGTATCTTGCCATGTGCGCCTTAACACGGGCAACAAGCTCCGAAGGGCTGAAAGGCTTGGTGATATAATCGTCTGCTCCAAGGCCCAGTCCTCTTATCTTGTCGATGTCATCCTTCTTGGCTGATACCATAAGGATCGGCACATCTTTCTTCTCTCTTATTCTCTTACATACCTCAAATCCATCCATTCCGGGAAGCATGAGATCCAAGATAACAAGATCAAATTCCTCAGCAAGTGCCGTCTTAAGTCCGGCATCTCCTGTGTTCTCGATAGAGACTTCAAAATCGCTAAGTTCAAGGTAGTCCTTCTCAAGATCAGCGATAGCCTCTTCGTCTTCAACAATAAGTATTCTGCTCATCCTTTTCTGCCTTTCTTTGCGTTATGATTCGTGGTCTACTGTGACTGTTTCCGAACTGTTTGCATATTCGATGTATTTCCTCAAAACGAAATGCATACACGTTCCTTCTCCCTCATGGCTGGTCGCCCAAATGTATCCGCCATGATCCTCTATTATCTTTTTAACTATTGATAATCCTATTCCGCTTCCGCCCTGTCTTGAGTTTCTGGAAGCGTCCGTTCTGTAGAATCTGTCGAAGATGTTCGGTATGTCTTTCTGCGCGATTCCCTTACCGTTATCCTCAAGCTCTACTCGAATGGAATCAACCTCATCAAGAATTCTGATATCGATCTGACCGCTGTCATCATCTCTGTCGAGATACTTGACGCTGTTGCTTACAATGTTGTTGACTACCCTCTTTATCTGCTCGGGGTCTGCAACTATCTGTGTATCGGGACCCGTGAGGTTCGAGTAGTTAAGCTTGATCGACTTACTCTCAAGATCCGCTCCGATCTCCTCGATACAATCACCAAAGTATTCCGCAACATTTAACTTGACGAAGTTATACGGAATTCTGTTGTTGTCTATGCTTGAATACAATGTCAGCTCATTTATAAGGTTGTTCATGTCGTTGGCCTTGTTATAAATGATCTTGACATATTTTTTCTGTTTCTCGGGATTGGCCGCAACGCCTTCCAAAAGTCCCTGCGAATATCCCTTGATCGCCGTGATGGGCGTCTTAAGGTCATGAGAGATATTACTTATAAGCTCTCTGTTCTGCCGCTCTCGTTCTATCTTTTCCTCGGCGGATTCCTTGAGCCTTAGTCTCATGTCCTCATAGTTACGATAGATCGCTCCGATCTCACCTTTTTCTTTTACATCCGTAGGCAGCATATAATCAAAATTACCGTCCTTGATATGCTGCATCGCAACGTTCAGTTCATCTATAGGTCTAAAGAAGCTACGTCCGATCCATGTCGTCAAAAGAATACTTGTCAAAAGAAGTATCAGTATGATCGCCACGAACATGTAGATAAGAAGCGATGTCGTAAATGCCGTCCGGATTCCTGATACTATGTATAAACTTCCGTGAGCTCCGTCTGAAAACTCAAAATCATATTGTCTTACAAGGTGCTTGGAGCTGGTGTAGTAAACGCCTTCAATTCCCGAGCCGTAACCGGGAAGCTCATCCACAACTTCTTTGGCCCGCGCCCTGCTTTTGACGTAATAAATATTGTCGTCTTTTTTTACTATTATATAGGAATATCTGGATGCTATCTTCTCATCCAATTCCTGTAAAAACTGACCGCTTTCCAATGTATAGGGGTAAATGCTTCTCATGAGATTGATCTCGACAACAATGTTGTCGGTCATTCTGGCGAACGTTCCGCCCGGATCAGACACCATTCCGTAGTCCACAACACTGGTATATTCCTGAATCTTTTGGTCATAGAGTATATACCTGCCGACTACAAGGAATGTACCCACAGCAAGTATAAGTGGTACTACTACTATTGCAAGTGATGTGATAATAAGCTTAGTACGGAATCGCATAACTTCCCCCTACATACTACAAGTATACCATATTTTTCGTAACTTTTACCCTTATCTTCTTGATATGACAAAATATCTTTGATACACTTTTAAGCGAATGGCGGAATACGTTTTCCAGCCGACAGGAGGATTTATAATGGTTAATTGGAAAAATCTGGATACACTCGCATCCTATGGCGAGCTCAAGAAGGTTTCCCGTGTGAACCTGGCTGAGGTGATGTCAGGCGATAACGGCGCAAGCAGAGTTAAAAATTATTCCGTACCTATGGCTGCGGGACTTAACTTTAACTACGCTGCAAAAGAAGTTGATGACAATGTTTTAAACGCTCTTAATGCTCTTGCCAAAGAGGCACAGCTCTCAGAGAAGTTTGAGGCTCTCTACAACGGCGAAGTTATCAACACAGGTGAGAAGAGAATGGTTCTTCACCAGCTCACAAGAGGTCAGCTCGGTGGAAATGTTGTTGCCGACGGCGTTGACAAAAGAGATTTCTATGTAAAAGAGCAGAAGAGAATTGCTGATTTTGCAAATAAAGTTCACTCAGGCGAGATCGCTAACGCAAAGGGTGAAAAATTCACAACAGTTGTTCAGATCGGTATCGGCGGAAGTGACCTTGGTCCCCGCGCTATGTACCTTGCTCTTGAAAACTGGGCACACAGAACAGGCAACTTCAAGATGGAAGCTAAGTTCATCTCTAACGTGGATCCCGATGACGCTTCCGCAGTTCTTAACGGAATTGATGTTGCTCACTCTATCTTTATTCTTGTATCTAAGTCAGGTACAACACTTGAAACACTTACAAACGAATCATTCGTTACAGACGCTCTTAAGAAGGCAGGTCTTGATGCTTCCAAGCATATGATCGCAGTTACATCAGAGACATCTCCTCTTGCAAAGAGCGATAACTACCTTGAGGCATTCTTCATGGATGACTTCATCGGCGGACGTTACTCTTCCACTTCAGGCGTTGGCGGAGCAGTTCTTTCACTTGCTTTCGGTCCCGAAGTATTCGCTGCTTTCCTTGACGGTGCAGCTGAAGAGGACAAGCTTTCAGCTAATCCCGATATGCTTAAGAACCCTGCAATGCTCGATGCCATGATCGGTGTTTACGAGCGTAACGTTCTTGGCTACGACAGCACAGCAGTGCTTCCTTACTCACAGGCACTTTCACGTTTCCCTGCTCACTTACAGCAGCTTGACATGGAGTCAAACGGTAAGAGTGTTAACCGCTTCGGCGAGCCTATCGATTACGTAACAGGCCCCATCATCTTCGGTGAGCCCGGTACAAACGGACAGCATTCATTCTATCAGCTTCTCCATCAGGGAACAGACATCATTCCTCTTCAGTTCATCGGCTTTAAGAACAGCCAGCTCAGAAATGATGTAAACATCCAGGACAGCACAAGCCAGCAAAAGCTTTGCGCTAACGTTGCCGCTCAGATCGTTGCATTTGCTTGCGGTAAGAAGGATGACAACCTCAACAAGAACTTCAAGGGTGGCCGTCCTTCAAGCATCATAATCGGTGAGGAGCTTGATCCCAAGGCGCTCGGCGCACTCCTTGCTCACTTCGAGAACAAGGTTATGTTCCAGGGATTTGTTTGGAACATCAACAGCTTCGATCAGGAAGGTGTTCAGCTCGGTAAGGTCCTTGCAAAGAAGGTTCTTGCTCACGAGACAGACGGTGCTCTTGCAGAGTACTCCAAGCTTTTGAACATCTGATGTTGACACATTTAGTGCACTAACATACAATAGCAATAACTTAATAACAATAATCTTCAGGGCAGGGTGCAAGTCCCTACCGGTGGTATAGCCCACGAGCCGAAAGGCATGAATCGGTGAAACTCCGATGCCGACAGTATAGTCTGGATGAAAGAAGAGCTGTGAGAACTTGCTGAGGTTTTATCGAAGCTAGTTCGAACGTCTTACGTCGAGCGTAAGTTCATTGTTTATATATGTTTATTCTTAGCCCTGAACAAAATGTTCAGGGCTTTTATATTGCCCATGTACAGAAAGGAACATCGCATGACCGACGAATATTACATGAATAAAGCGATACGACTTGCCAAAAAAGGTGAAGGCTTCGTAAGCCCCAATCCTATGGTGGGCGCCGTTGTTGTTAAAAGAGGCGTTGTTATAGGAAAAGGCTATCACCAAAAATACGGAGATCTCCACGCAGAAAGAAATGCTCTTAAAAACTGCAGCGAAGATCCAAAGGGTGCAACCCTCTACGTTACTCTGGAGCCCTGCTGCCATCACGGCAAGACTCCTCCATGCACAGACATAATCATAGAAAAAGAGATTGCAAGAGTCGTTGTCGGAACAACGGATGTCAATCCCATTGTTGCGGGAAAAGGTATTGAGATCCTGCAAAAACACGGGATTGAAGTTATAGTCGGTGTTCTTGAAGATGAGTGCAAGGCACTCAATAAGATCTTCAATAAACACATAACAACAGGATTTCCTTATGTCATCATGAAATACGCGATGACTGCCGACGGAAAGATCGCTACAAGAACGGGAGAATCGAAATGGATCACAAGCGCAGGTGCAAGAGAGTCTGTACACAAGCTTCGCAAAGCACTCAGCGGAATTATGGTCGGTGTCTCAACCGTGATCGCGGATGATCCGCTGCTCAACTGCCGATTAAGTGAGCCTCATATTGATCCCGTCAGAATAATCTGCGATACAAACCTTAGAACGCCTCTTACATCTCAGGTTGTAAGGACCGCTAATGAAATTGAAACGATAATCGCTACTTCCGCAGACCCTTCCAAGACCTCCGAATATGAAAAGCACGGCTGTAAGATCATGCAGATTCCCAAGAAAGGCGATCACATTGATCTTCACATTCTTTTTAAGGAGCTTGGATCTCGCGGAATAAACAGCATCCTTCTTGAAGGCGGCGGAACACTTAATTTCAGCGCTCTATCTGAACATCTTGTCGACGAAGTCTATGTCTACATGGCTCCCAAGATATTCGGAGGAAGCGCAAAATCTCCCGTCGAGGGAATCGGAATAGAAAAACCAAGCGATGCTATCAAACTAAATACCATGAAAGTCACGAGCATTGGACCCGACATACTAATACAAAGTGAGGTTGAATATCTATGTTCACCGGAATAATTGAAGAAATCGGATTTGTAAAAAATGTAATCAAAAGCTCCGAGACAGGAACAATAAACATCTCCTGTAAAAAGGTACTTGAGGATGTACATATCGGAGACAGCATAAGCGTGTGCGGAGTATGTCTTACCGTAACAAGGTTTGCCAAAGACAATTTTTTTGCCGACGTCATGAATGAGACTTTTAACCGCTCCATTCTGTCTCTTTTAAAAAAGGGATCGAGAGTAAATCTTGAAAGAGCCATGCGCGCAGACGGACGCTTCGGTGGTCACCTTGTCTCGGGACACATAGACGGAACCGGCAAGATAGTATCCATAAAAAGAGACGGTAACGCAGTCTGGCTTGAGATCTCCGCTCCTTCAAACATCATGGAGGGTATAACGCAAAAGGGTTCGATAGCTATAGACGGAATAAGTCTTACCGTAGCAAAGCTTGGGCTTAACTCTTTCTGGGTTTCGGTAATCCCGCACACACTTGTTGAGACGACGCTCGGGGAAAAGAAAATCTCCGATGAAGTTAATCTTGAGACCGACATGATCGGAAAGTACGTTATGAACTTCCTAAACAGAGATTCCGAAAAAGAAAACAGTCCGCAGATAACAAGAGAATTTCTTTTATCTAACGGCTTTTAATTAAGAGGGGTAAAAATGGAAAAAGAAAAAATTATCAAAGCACTGGCTGACCTTAAAGAGGGAAAGCTCATCCTTGTGACGGATGATGAGAAAAGAGAAAACGAGGGCGATTTTATCTGCTCGGCGCAGCTGGCTACAACAGAGAGCATCAACTTCATGGCAACTCACGGTAAAGGTCTTATTTGCATGCCGATGAGCGAAGAATTTGCACGTAAGCTCGCACTTGCTCCGATGGTAAGCCATAACACCGACAATCACGAGACTGCTTTTACCGTATCTATTGATCATGTCGACACAACAACGGGCATCTCCGCTTTAGAAAGAGCTCTCACCGCTGTAAAAGCTTCGGAAGACGATGCAAAGCCTGAAGATTTCAGACGTCCCGGCCACATGTTTCCTCTTGTTGCAAAAGAGGGCGGAGTTCTTGTAAGAGACGGTCATACGGAAGCCACAGTAGATCTTATGCGCCTTGCGGGCCTTAAAGAGATCGGTCTTTGCTGCGAGATCATGGGCGATGACGGCAAGATGCTCACAGGAAAAGCTCTGGAAGAGCTTGCCGAAAAATACGGAATAACCATGATATCCGTTGCCGATATCAAAGAATACAGAAAGGTCTATGACGATCTTGTAGAGTGTGCATCCATCGCCAAGATGCCAACTAAGTTTGGTAAATTCACCGCTCACTGCTATATAAATAAACTTAGCGGAGAGCATCATGTTGCACTTGTTATGGGAGATATATCAGACGGGGAGGACATTTTATGCAGAGTTCATTCGGAATGTCTAACCGGTGATGTATTCGGGTCACTTCGCTGCGATTGCGGACAGCAATTTGACAGAGCTATGGAAATGATCGCGGAAGAAGGAAGGGGAATTCTTCTTTATATGCGTCAGGAAGGACGCGGCATCGGTCTTGTTAATAAGCTTAAGGCTTACAAGCTTCAGGACGAAGGCATGGATACTCTCGATGCAAACATCGCACTCGGTTTTCCCGGTGATATGCGTGAGTACTACATAGGAGCTCAGATTCTCCGCGCTCTCGGCGTTCATTCACTTAATCTACTTACAAACAACCCCGACAAAGTCTATCAGCTTGCGGATTACGGAATCGTAATAAATAAAAGAGTCCCCATAGAAATCGAAGCCAATCAATTTGATAAGTTCTATCTTCAGACCAAGAAGATAAGAATGGGACATATTTTGAAAGTCTGATGTCATAGGAATAAAGCAGACATTAAAACATAAAAACATAAATCACAATAAGGAGAAGGTTATGAAAATTTACGAAGGAAATCTGGTATCGGAAAAAATAAAGGTGGGAATCGTCGTTGCAAGGTTCAACGAGTTTATCACATCTAAGCTCCTCGGAGGCGCTGTAGATGCTCTTAAAAGAGAAAATGTTGCAGACGACGATATAGAAGTAGCCTGGGTTCCCGGCGCATTTGAGATACCTCTTATCGCCGATAAGATGGCAAAGAGCGGCAAATACGACGCCGTTATCTGCCTTGGCGCCGTTATCAGAGGATCAACATCTCACTATGATTATGTATGCGCGGAAGTTTCAAAGGGCGTTGCTCAGGTTAGTTTAAACAGTGGTATTCCTGTAATGTTTGGAGTTCTTACAACAGATAACATTGAGCAGGCCATCGAAAGAGCCGGAACAAAGGCAGGTAACAAGGGCTTTGAATGTGCTCAGGGCGCTATCGAGATGGTAAATCTTATCAGAAATATCGGTTGATAAAGGCCTGTGATAATTAATCTTATGAGTATTTGAGGAATAAAAAAGACGCTTGATGCTATGCACCAAGCGTCGTATTTTTTAGTATCAAAGCTCTGCGATAAGCTCCATTACAAGGGCTGCACAGTCTTTTGCTGCTTTTGCTTCGAATGTAGGATAATCAACTTCAGCACTTCCGTCTGCCTTATCCGAGATTGCTCTGATGATAAGGAAAGGAACTCCGTTAAGATAACTTGCCTGAGCGATTGCTGCGCCTTCCATCTCTGCGCACATTCCGCCGTGGTTCTTGATAATGTCATCCTTAACTTCTTTGCTGCTGATGAACTGATCTCCGCTGCAAACTCTTCCTTCGTAAACTCCGATGTCGGGAGCAACCTTCTTGATTGAAGCCTTTGCTTTTTCTCTCATCTCTTTATCCGCTTCAAAGTTAACGGCTCCGATCTGAGGAACTTCGCCTTTAGCATATCCGAAGATTGTGATGTCTACGTCGTGATAGCAAGCATCAACGGAAAGAACGATGTCTCCTATGTTGAGCTTGGAATCAAGTGATCCGGCAACACCTGTGTTGATTACGTGTGTAACATCGAAAAGATCTACAAGTATCTGTACACAAATTCCTGCATTTACTTTGGCAATACCGCTTCTTACAACAACTACGTCTTTTCCGCCTATGCTTCCTTCATAGAATTCCATAGATGCCTTTTTTACGATGCGATTTACCGTCATGTTACTCTTAAGTGCCTGAACTTCAACCTCCATGGCACCGATAATACCTATTTTCATATTTGTCTCCGTTTTTCTTTTGAGAATTTTTCTTAGAACATATCGTGATCACTCGGGATATACAAGATGCTTTTCATCAATGTTGTAAAGCGTGTTATCGAGATATCTTTTTGCAAGGAAATTAGCCATTCCAAGGTTCATGTCGAGATAATTTCCGCAGTCTCTGGGACTTGCTCCGGGAACCTCTCCCTTAAAGTCTCTCATAAACTCATACATTCTTGTTACAAGAGGAACGATTGTCTTGGAATCCAGGTCTCCTGCAAGAACAATGTAAAAGCCTGTTCTGCATCCCATGGGTCCGAAATAGATTGTCTTATCCTTGTACTCTTCGTCGTTTCTAAGGAATGTTGCTCCGAGATGCTCCATTGTATGAATCTCTGCTGTGTTCATTACAGGCTCTCTGTTGGGAGCTGTCATTCTAAGATCAAATGTTGTGATGGTTTCCTGTCCAACCTTGTCCTTTCGGGAAACATAAATTCCCGGCTCAAGGTCGATGTGGTTAACCGTAAAGCTAGCGATTTTTTCCATTATGTCTCACTCCTTGTTGGTTTCGTTAAATACCTCATATGAATATTTGAGATATTCTTTTATATTGTCATAATCGCGATTAGCCACCGCTGTATAAATTGTATCCACAAGGAACAACTGCGCAAAACGTGAGCTTGTTATTCCGCTCTTTTTATCTATCTCGGGAGATGTTGCAAAAAGAACCAGATCGCATCCCGTAGTAAGCGGATTGTTGCCAAGCTTGGTTATGGCGATAAGCGTAGCCGCTGTTTCTTTAGCTATTCTAAAGAGCTGCATTATTTCCTTGTTGTTGGCATTGTCGCTAAAGAACAGTATAACATCATTTTCCTGCGCCTGCGAGACTGTCATCATATTCATATGCTGATCTTGATCGAACACTACGTTGTAGTGTATTCTTCTGAGCTTACAATAAAGATCGTACGCTGCGATTCCGGCTGTTCCCACTCCGAATATCTGAATTTGCCTGGCCGCAACGAGTCTTGTGACAACTTCGTTGAAGGTGCCGGCATCAAATAATCTGTATGTAGTTTGAATTGCCTGAACGCTTGTCGCACAGATATTGTCTGCGATAGATTGAATCGAAGTATATTCGTTCACATCTTTAAAAGAAATTCTGGGGCCGCCTTTTTCTGCCTGCATAAGCGAGGTGTTGATCTCCGCATAATATGCGTTCTTCAGATCTTTTAACCCGTTATAGCCTATGGCCTGAGCAAAGCGAGTCCATGAAGCCTGTGTTGTGCCCGACAGTCTTGCCAGTTCTTTTATGGGATATTGGAAAAGATCTCCCTTTTTTTCAAGAACATAATCAGCAACCATCTTTTCTGATGAAGGCAAAGAGTTATAGCAACTTTTGATTTTCTCACTGACAATATTCATAGGCGCCTCCGCGATATATTATTGAACTATAACCGATATATGAATAGTATATCGCACTTTTCTATATAGAATGAAATTAATTTTCAAAGTTTTTATTACAAGGCATTAAAGTTTTATAAAGCTTACTTTTGGTGCGTTCTTTATGATATAGTCAAAGAGGCAGAATATATTTAGAACTATTTAATTGCGAAAGGAGATTATTTCTATGAAATGGGTATGTCAGGTTTGTGGCTATGTTCATGAAGGCGATCAGCCCCCGGAGGCTTGTCCCGTATGTAAAGCACCCGCTTCCAAATTCTCTAAACAGGAAGGTGATAAGGTTTGGGCATGTGAGCATGTCCTTGGTGTAGCTAGTGAAGCGCCTGAAGAAATAAAGAACGGTCTTCGCGAGATGTTTAACGGTGAGTGTTCCGAAGTAGGAATGTATCTTGCTATGGCTCGCGTGGCTATAAGAGAGGGTTATCCCGAGGTCGGAGCTTTCTATGAGAAGGCTGCTTGGGAAGAAGCTGAGCACGCTGCTCAGTTTGCCGAGATGCTTGGTGAAGTTCTTACAAACTCAACCAAGAAGAATCTTGAGCTTCGTGCAGATGCAGAGTATGGCGCAACACAGGGCCGTGCAGATCTTGCTAAGAAGGCAAAAGAGCTTAATCTTGATGCGATCCATGATGCCGTTCATGAGATTGGAAGAGATGAGGCCAGACACGGAAAGGCATTTGAAGGTCTCTTAAAGAGATATTTCAGCTAATTATGTACTAAGATAAATATAAATAAGGCTGAGCGAATCTTGTATTGATTCGTTCAGCCTTTTATTTTGCCATCTAAAATTCTGTCAGCTTTTTAAGGAAATCCTTAAGCTGCTCTATAGGTATTGGCTTGGAATACTTATAACCTTGCAGATATCTTGCATGCATGTTTGTGCAGCGGCCTTCATCTTCATCGTCCTCAACCCCTTCATACAGCACATCATAATCAAGGTCGCTAAACATGTGCGCCAGGTGAGATACGAGTGTTTCAGATTTAGGATCGTTTCTGCTTGCAACTACAAGCGATCTGTCAAATTTTATGATATCAAACGGGATTTCCAATATTCTCTCAAAATTGGAATAGCCTGTTCCGAAATCATCAAGATAGAAGGTGATTCCGCTCATCTTAAGCTCATAGATCTTATCTTTTAACTCTATAAAGTCTTTCTCATTCTGACTTTCCGTGATCTCTATAGCAAGCTTATCAAATGGTATCTCACATCCGCTTACCACATTTCTTACTTTCCTGCAGAAATCTTTATCTTTTACATCAAGTATCGAGAAGTTAACTGAAATCCTTGATATGTAGTAACCGTCTCGGATCAATTTCTTTATCTCTTTACAGGTCTTGGAAAGAATTATCATTGTAAGTGCGTTTATATAATTGTGGTTTTCCGCTATCGGTATGAATCTGTCCGGAAATACCATTCCGAGATCTGCGAGCTTAAGTCTCATAAGTGCTTCAGCAGTGTCATAGCATCCGGAAGTTATGTTGTAGACGGGCTGGCAATATACAAGGACTCTCGGATCATCCATATCGCCTTTTTCACTTATATCCGCAAGCTGATCCACGATGTATTTATGTTCGTAGAATTTCTTTATATCTTCAGCTTGAACCATTTTGATCTCTTTTTCAGGCATTCTGCCTTCAACATATTCTATAAGCCTTAGGTAATCCGCCGGTTCTTTTATACTGTTGCTTGACTCGGTAATTACTATCTTGTAGTCATTCTTATATATTTTATGCTGCTCATGGAACAGCTCCATCATCTTAACAGTCCTGGCTTCATGGTCGGGATTGCTCTCTTTATCAACGATAAATATCATTCTTCCCGGAGATATTTGGAAAAGCGTGCCTCCTCTAAAGAAATCCATTGTGACTTCTCTTAGTTTTTCTCTGATCTCTTTGGGGTACTTACGGTTATTCTTTTCAAATTCATGCATGAAAAGACTGAATACCAGGATTCCCATCTTTTTCCTGGAAGCGGTATCAATCCTCTCTTCAAAGGAATCTATGTGAAGAGAACCCCACTCAAGGTCGTACGGATTTGCATGGAGCAGATAAAGAACAGCTACTATCGGGAATAAGAATGTCGCTGTGGTAAAAGATTGCTGCCTATTATTTGCCTGAATGATCATAACAAGAGCAGCGACTGCTATAACCCCGATAAAAGCAGTGACAATAGGTCTGTAGGTTCTGTTTCTGTATCTGATGAGCAGATACAACAGCAGCAATACCATAAACAGGTATCCTGCGGCAAACATTTTATGTCCGGTTTGAAGATTGCCGTTTGTATCAACATAAAACCCTGTTTTTGTGATTGTTTGGATCACTTCTGCAGCAGTAATTCCGATTACCGCAAAGGATGCCAACAACTCATATCTCTGCTCGCCTTTTTGGACAAGCTGAAACGGGTTTTTCATATATACAACGTATAATCCCAGGTTGGTATAAAGAAGGAAATGGTACAGAAATCTAAGTAGATAGACCATGGGAAGTGAAATGACCGATACATGCGTCAGTAACTGATGGAAAAGTATATTACAAATAGCCGCAGCTACCAAGCTTATCATAATGTATCTGAATATGGTAAACTCTCTGCTCTGCTTGATATATGCAACACGAATAAGAACGGTGATAACCATAAGTATCGCCATTACCAGTATGTCGCCAACCGGGCTATAGGATGCAAGATAACTCTCCACATTCATAGTCATTCTATTTCCCTCATTAAAGAAGAAAAAAACTTTCTAATTATATGATAACTCATTTAACAAAAAAGCGTATTAAATGCCTATAAATTTTTAAAAAAATGTTGAATTATGATCAAATATTGCCGCCTACTTCGCTTTCGATCAGTTCGACAATCGTGTTTGTCGCACTGTGAAGATTGCTGTTTTTCATGTTTTCTATGAAGGTCTCTCTTCTTTCATAGAGATCTTCGATGGTCTCGACAAGAATGTCCTCATCAAGATCATCATTGTCTATTACAAGGGAGAATCCCTGCTGCTCAAAAGATTTTGCGTTCAGCATTTGATCTCCTCTGCTTGATTTAGTGGACAACGGAATAAGGATATTGGGCTTTTTAAGAGCAAGAAGCTCGCAGATTGAGTTGGCGCCAGCTCTTGATACCACTATATCCGCCATAGCAAAGATATCTTTTAGCTCGTTCTTAACGTACTCAAACTGCTTGTATCCGGGAACTGTAAGCTTAAGATTATCCATCTTTTCTTTTCCGCAGATATGTACAACGTTGAAATTGGGAAGGAGTCTGGGAAGTGCGTATCTTACGGTCTCATTCACCGACTGCGCACCAAGGCTTCCTCCGATTACCATAAGTACGGGCTTGTCGTCCGTAAACTCACAGAGCTTCTTTCCTTCTTCCGCAGAGCCCATTCCAAGCTCTTCTCTTATCGGTGTGCCCGTAAGAACCGCTTTTTCTGCAGGAAGGAGTCTCATAGTCTCCGGGAAATTACAGCATATTCTCTTAGCTCCCGTCATGCTGAGTTTGTTGGCAAGACCGGGAGTCATGTCTGATTCATGAACTATATACGGTATCTTAAGTGCTCCTGCCGCTCTTACAACCGGAACACTGACAAAACCGCCTTTTGAAAATACAATATCGGGTTTTATGGTCTTAAGGAGCTTTTTGGCTTCTCCGAATCCCTTGAGAACTCTGAACGGATCGGTAAAATTCTTTGGATCGAAATATCTTCTGAGCTTACCGGTTGCTATTCCGAAATACGGAATATTATAGTCCTCGATAAGTTTCTTCTCGATTCCGTTATATGATCCTATATAGAAAATCTCATATCCTGCTTTCTTAAGAGCGGGAATAAGCGCTATATTGGGTGTTACGTGTCCTGCGCTTCCGCCGCCTGTAAGCACGATTCTTTTGGTTTCATTGTCGCTCAACTTCTGTTCCTTCTTCCATAAAAAATATTAAGGCACAAAGATTCAGTCTCTGTGCCTTATAGTATACCATTTTATTCGGTAATTTCATACGTTAGCATGTCTTTTTCTTCGTACGGGACTATAAGCTCTTTCACGATCTTGTCGGAAAAATCTTTTACTCCGTCAAGCACTTCTTCGTAATTATCCAAAGTCATCTCGCCTTCTCCACTGACCATCTTATCAAGCATGAGCTTGTTGATATCAGGCGAGAAATGAAGCGAATCCATATAGTATTCAAGGTTCGTAGCGATATCTCTGTCGTTCTGGAAGCAAAATACCCGCACGTTGTCGTATTGCAGAAGTGCCTTCGTCATCTCTTTTTCATTATAAATATATGCATCTCTTTCGCCGGTCCTTACTATTCCGTCCCACCATAGCATGGAATATACGGGATAAAAGAAAATAAACTGTGTTTCCTGGTGAGAAGCGACCTCGCTTGTCAAAAGAGCTATATTCTTCTCAAGATTCTCGGTGTAAGCGGTCTCTTCCATCATGTCCTTGACTTCTCTTGGTCTGTAATAAAGACCTAGCGCCATGTGGGGACCGAATTCTTTCCACTTTGCCCAGTTGTAGGAAAGCCCTTCGTCGTAGTCTGATGACAAAGCATTGGCCAGCTGATAAGGTATCTTTTCAAAAAGAACATCCTTATTGAAAAGATACTGTACATCATTAAAGGGATTGTTGTCATACAGATACATGGGGCAACCCGTTGATTCATAGGTTGTTTCAGCATCCGCAGACAGCGATGAAGGATCGATATTGTAAAAGACATATTTGATGTCATGATCCTTAAAGGCCTCGTCCAAAAGGTAGCACAGATCTGCTGTCGCGCCATATGATCTGATGGCTTTTATAGACTTTACATTGTAGGCTTCATCGTACCAGGCATTGTTGTTGTTCTCCATAACGGAAGAACCGACAATAAGCGCGTCATAGTCAAAGTTTCGAAGTGTTCCTATGCACTGATATTCTTTATCATTAAGAACGGCTTTCATTCCAAACCATGGCTTGTGAAAATGATAAAATGGATCAAACGCATAAACCACCGCTCCGATGGCTATCGCAAGTACTATAGCCGTTACGATAAGTCTTTTTATGAAATTTGAAGAGTTGTTTTCTTTTTTCATAGTTCTTTTGTTTTATCCGATGATCAGAATTTAAAGTAAATAAAGGTGCTGACATTTGAAAGCGAAATGAATGACAGGATGAAAAGAATTGCATAAAAGGCCACTTCCTTCTTGCCATATTTTTCTTCTTTAATGATCTCCTGTGTATTCTTTCTTGTCATAACAAAAGCGCCGAGTGCAATATAAATAATCATTGTGATCATTAAAACGGTGTCCGCACTTCCTATTCCAAGTCTTGTGAAAACCTGCCTGAGCACATAGTTCTCCGCCATCTCAAGTTTTCCTGCCGTTCTGGTAAGAAAGCCGGGGTATGTCCAGAAGAAAGCTCTTTTAAACATTCCGAATGCATGCGCCAGATCCTCCGATCTAAAGAACACAAGCGATACAACGAACATAAAAAACGTAAAGGCATTGCCAACGGCACGCGGAACGGTTATGAGGGGATTTTCTCTAAACAAGTACTTTTTCTTTTTACCAAGGCCGTCATCTACTCCGACTATTCCAAGGTCATCCCATACAACAAGAAGTCCCTGCATAAGTCCCCAGCAGATATATGTCCAGCCTGCGCCATGCCACAGCCCGCTTAAGACAAATACTATAAGCACATTTATTATCGTGCGGCGTTTACCTTTTCTGCTGCCGCCGAGCGGTATATAAACATATTTAATGAAGAATCTGGAAAGCGTCATGTGCCAGCGTTGCCACAATTCTTTTGCCGTTGAAGCTTTGTACGGTGAGTTAAAGTTAACGGGAAGCTCTATACCAAGCATCAGGCTTACACCGTTTGCCATATCACAGTATCCCGAAAAATCTAGGTATATCTGGAATGTATATGCGAGCATGACTGCTATCACCGTCAGGGTGTCGAGGTAATATGCCTGCTCAAATCCGTAATTTGCCATTCTTGCAAGCGTGTCTGCAAGGATAACCTTTTTGGAGAGACCTATTATAAAGAATTTTAGCCCTTTCGCGAAATTATCGGCGTCAAAAGTTCTTTTTCCTTCGTCCCTAAACTGGTCGATCATCTCTTTATGAAAGGCTATGGGACCTTGAATGAGCTTGGGAAAATATACGGTGTACAAAACGTATTGCAAAAAAGGATAATGTTCTGCCTCGCCGTTTGCTCTGTCCACAATAAAAGAAATCTGTCCGAATGTAAAAAAGCTGATTCCTATCGGCATAAGAATCTCTTTTACGGAAAAATTTGATCCTATTACTGCATTTATGTTATCTACGAAAAATCCAAGGTATTTAAAATAGAACAAGAGCCCTAAGTTAAAGAGCACTCCTATAACTTTGAGCGCTTTAAGCGTATTCTCTTTTGACCTTGTCATTATGAAACTAAGCAGGTAATTTACACAGATACTGATGACGAGCACGATCAGGAATGACGCGCCGAATGTGTAATAGAAATACAGTGACATAAGAGTCAGAAACCCGTCTGCCACTGTATTTTTATGAATTCTGTTAAGCATGTGCCATCCCGCCAAAAGGACAGGCAGGAAAAGCAATATAAATTTAAAGGAATTAAAGCCCATTTGCTATCTCCATGATATCTGATTCATGAAGAGTATAACACAGTTTTATTTGGCAAGTCTAATTACATTCCAGCTTCTTGCGGGAAGTTTGCTTGTAAGGATACCCTTGGTAACCTTGGTTGCCTTGGTGTTGTCTACAGGCTTAACGTTGTCAGGATTCTTCTCGGTATTAACAGCCTTGAGGTCCTTATGTGTAAGAACGCTGTGCTCAACTACCTTGTATCCTGCATACTGACGAAGATCACAGGTAAGATCAAAGTCATCTTCAAGACTCTTGTTTACAGCAAAGATAGTAAGTGCTTCGTTCTCTTCATCTGCCACAACTACGCTGTCTACGAAAGGAGCATCTCCGTGCTCTGACTCGTATGTAGGTACCTTAACCACTGTGTTGAGGACCTCTCCTCTTCCATATACGCTGGTCTGCATATAAGGATAGAAGATTGTCTGCTTCCATGCACCTGTATCTGATGTCATGATAGGTGCGATTACATTAACGAGCTGTGCAAGACATGCGATCTTTACTCTGTCGGCGTGTCTTAATAGTGTGATAAGCATTGAGCCTACAAGGAGGGCATCTTCAAAGTTATAGACATCCTCGAGCTGATGAGGATGCTCAACCCATTTCTCAAGCTTCTTGTCCTGTTCGTTGGAATGATACCAAACGTTCCACTCATCGAATGAAAGGTTTATCGTCTTGTCAGATCTCTTTATAGCTTTAACATAATCACAGATGCTTACAACCTGGCTGATGAACTTATCCATTGCTACGCTGCTTGCAAGGAAATTCGGTGTATCATCCTTCTGGTTTCCGTAATATGTGTGAAGTGAAAGATAATCTGTAGTATCATAGCTGTTCTCAA
>JAEEGJ010003195.1_pt1 | contig 65792 bp, 58 predicted proteins | sample 8958761 | NCBI WGS metagenome assembly JAEEGJ01 (sample SAMN16246546, study PRJNA631951) | gut metagenome | biome: gut microbiome; feature: rumen; material: RS-attached | host: Bos | place: Iran: Karaj | collected 2018-10 | reverse complement strand
CAAATATAAAGTGTATTTTTAAGACTAATCAGGGAGATATAGTCAATACGGAAGGTATGATTGTTCGTAAAGAGGTACTTGAAAAATATACTGTATATGGATGTAAGGTTGCAAACCCGTCACCTGTTTTTGTTTCATATGTAGCATATCAAGAGAGAAAGAATATCGTAATTGATGCTGACATATAGGGTGGCTTGTAATAATTATAAAATAAAAGTATAATTTAGAATGTTAAGTATATCAGATGGGAGGATATAGATATGGCTGATAATAAAGTAGTTGGGGATGTTGAAGAGGAAGACATCAAGTTTAAAGAAAGAAAAAGATGGGTATTCTTTGGACTGCCTTTTACTTTTACAAAATACATTATCACAGATAATATGATTACTAGAAATGAAGGTTTTCTTAGTAAAGTAGAGAACGACTGCTATATGTATAAAGTAGTTGATGTTAGACTGGTAACATCATTCTTCGAGAGAATCTTTAAGCTTGGAACTGTTATTTGTTATACAGGTGATACAACTGATAAAGAACTTAAACTTATTCATGTTAAGCATGCTAAGGCTATTAAGAATTATATTCTTGAAGCATCTGAAGCAGCAAGACTTAAGAGAAGAACAATCAATACTATGAGTCTTAATACAGGCGACATCTCTGATGTTGATGATGTAGACGGTGTAGATTGATTGGTATAAACTCTTAAAATGTAATATATGATTTAGATTTTTAGCGCGGGACGGTTTACTCCGTTCCGCGTTTTAATGATAGGAAGATAATATGATGACTAAAAGACAGCTTGAAAAGTATATAGAAGAGCTTGGACAAAAAGGAAGTGTTCTTGGACTTGAGCCTATAAAGATTCTTCTTGAGAAAATGGGAAATCCCCAGGACAGGCTTAAATTTGTCCATATTGCTGGTACCAATGGCAAAGGATCTGTGCTGGCATTTACCTCTACTATACTTAAGGCAGCTGGATATAAGGTGGGCCATTATATTTCACCGGTTATATACGAATATAGGGAGAAGATTCAGGTGGGTGGAAAGTATATTACCTGGAATGCTCTTCTTGAAGGTATGTCATATATCAAAGAGATAATTGATGGAATAGTAGAGGATGGAGGTACATCTCCAACTCTATTTGAGGTGGAAACAGCTCTTGCATTCTGGTATTTCGATAGAATGGGCTGCGATATTGTTGTTCTTGAAACTGGACTTGGTGGCAGAGACGATGCGACCAATGTAATCAAAACTACCCTTATCGAAGCATTTGCCAAGATATCTATGGACCATATGCAGATACTTGGAAAGACCTTAAAGGATATTGCCACTGTTAAGAGCGGAATTATTAAGGATAATACAATTGTTATTACTCAAAGGCAAAAACAAGAGGTTAAAGATGTACTATCGGATGTTTGTTATAAGAAAAAAACAAAACTTATAGAAACCGACGAGATAAAAAATATAAAATATAATATCAAGAACCAAAACTTTGATTATAAAAATTATAAGAAATTAAAACTGTCTCTCCTTGGAACATGGCAGTTTGAAAATGCTGCTGAGGCTATAGATATAGTTCTGGCTCTTAATGAACTTGGTTACAATATTGATGAGAAAGCTATAAGGAAGGGACTGGCCTCTACTGTATGGAATGGTAGATTTACTATTATAAATAAAAAGCCTCTTATCATAATGGATGGAGCACACAATGAAGATGCGTCTATAAGACTTAGGGAAAGTATGGAAACATACTTAAAAGATAAGGAACTAGTCTTTATTGTAGGAGTTCTTGCCGATAAAGAGTATAACAAGGTTCTTGCCAACACTCTGGACCTCGCCAAATGTGTTGTAACCCTTACTCCTCCAGAGAATAAGAGGGCACTACCATCGGCAGACCTAGCAAAAGAGGCTCTTAAGTATAATAAAAATGTTAGCACTGCTGATTCTGTTGAGGAAGCCCTGGAGATGGCTACGTTGCTAGCGGGTAAGGATTGTGTTATCATTGCCTTTGGTTCCCTTTCATATCTTGGAAGGTTAGACAAGGCAGTTAAGAAAATGTATGGTGGACTGTAATGGTTGATGAGAAGAAGATAATAGAAGGCGTAAAGCTTATGCTTGAAGGCATAGGCGAAGATACAAATAGAGAAGGCTTAAAGGATACTCCGGCGAGAATCGCAAGAATGTATTCTGAGATTTTTGCGGGAATTAATCTGGATGCAAAAGACCATTTGCATAGAACATTTACTTCGGAATCTGATGATATAGTTGTTGAGAAAGACATAACTTTCTACTCTATGTGTGAACACCACTTTATGCCGTTCTATGGTAAAGCTCATATTGCTTATATTCCTGATGGTAAGATTGTTGGAATCAGTAAGCTTGCCAGATGCGTTGAGGTGTATGCAAAGCGTCCACAGATACAGGAAAGACTTACTTCGCAGATAGCAGATGCTATTATGAAAGAACTTTCTCCAAAGGGAGTCATGGTTATGCTCGAGGCTGAGCATATGTGTATGACCATGAGAGGTGTTAAGAAGCCTGGAACCAAGACAGTTACTCTGTCGAAAAGAGGTCTCTTTGAAAAAGATGACAAATTATGTGATACCTTCTTTAGATTAGTTGGAGAAGGAAGCAGGTAGAGAAGATGCTTGATAATATTTATATTGAAGATTTAAAAATATTCGCAAGACACGGTTACTTCGACTTTGAAAAAGAGAACGGACAGTTCTTTTACGTTTCTGCAAGACTTTATCTTGACTTTCAGAAGGCAGGCAGAACCGACAATCTGGATCTTACTGTAGATTATAGCAAGGCATGTGAATATATAACTAAATTCATGACTGATAATATATATGACACTATAGAAGCGGTTTCGGAAAAACTAGCAGAAGCTCTTCTTAATAAATATCCTTCAGTTATGGAAGTGGAAGTAAGGATAAGCAAACCTGAAGCACCGGTAGATGCTACATTTAAGAATATATCAGTAACTTCTAGAAGAAAGAGACATACTGCTTATATAGCACTTGGCTCTAATGAAGGAGATAGTCTTAAAATTATAGAGGATGCTCTTAAAGATATAGATGAAGATTCTTCATGCAAGTTAATAAAACAGTCGGCTATCATGCGTTCAACTCCTTATGGAGGTGTAGAACAGAATATATTCTACAATGGGGCAATAGTCCTTGAGACATACCTTGAACCATATAATTTACTGGAATTTCTTCAAACTATAGAAGCAAAATATAAGAGAAAAAGAGATATTCACTGGGGACCAAGAACCCTGGATTTAGATATTATCTTTTATGATAATGAGATAATAGATGATGAAAAGCTTACAGTACCTCATCCAGATATGGCAAAGAGAGACTTTGTGTTAGAACCGCTTCGAGAATTGGCAGGCTATTTCAGACATCCAATTCTTAGAAAAACAGTTAATGAACTTGCAGATGCTGTTGGTGAGAAACACATTATAAGAAAATAAACAGATTCCTACCTATTGGCAGGAATCTATAATTATTTCTTGAGTTCTTTAAATGCTGCAGTTTCAGCAGCATCGAAGGTGGAAACAGTAACTCCGCCTGATGTAGGAACCATATATGTGGTTATATCATTTCCAAATTCAGTAAAGTAGGTATATGTTGAAGTACAGTTGATGTTTTCATATACACCATTTCTAATTGTCATGACATCTCCGCCGGAGGCATTGGCCCTTTTAAGAGCGTATTCATCTTTACTTTTTCCAACTGTCTGATAAAAGATATTGCCGTTATAAAGGTTATATGTATCTATTCTTTCATCAATTATAGTTGTGATTTCACCGGTTGTAAGTGACATGGCCTTGAGAGTATATTCATCATCAAGGTCAAGATAATATACCTTGTTGTCATAGATTATTGGTAGATAAACGTTAATATCTTCATTTACGATGTAGGTAGCACCTGTAGTAGTATCTAAAGCGTGAAGGTGGTGGTCACCTGTCATACCGCCGTAGTAGATTATGCCATTAGCATATCCACCAAGCTTGATATGGTCTTCAATATTTAATTCTTCATCTGTATTGGCAGTAGTAATTGATCTTACTTCTACAAGAGCAGAATCTTCTCTAAGGTCACTTTCCTCAAATACTGTATAATAAAGACGGTTTCCAACAAGCATCATGCTGTCTGTTGTTGCTTTAGAAAGGGAAAATGTGTGCTTTCCGTCTTTTCCAGTTCTAAAGAAGCCTTTACCATTACATACATAACCAAGACCTGCCTGCTGTCCTGATGTTGCTGTATAGTAGTAAACATAGTCTCCTGCAACATTGAGGAAGGAAGTTTTTCCACTTGCAAATTTATGGCAGTCTGATTGGTCTGGATTCATAACATATATATTGTTGCCGTCGTAGGTGTTAGAAAAATAGACTTTTCCTCCATCTTCAACAAAGTAGCCATTATTATAAAGATTACCTGCTGTATTACCTACCAGCATAGGGTCATTAGAAGGTATAGTTGCCACCCCTTCTCTATATTTTTTTAGAATAACCGCAAGTACAATAACAACTATGATAATAGCTATTAGTATTATTCTCTTTACAGTCTTATTCATAATAAATGCTCCTTATTTAGACAATGCATGGCAAATTAACGACCACTATATCAAGTTTTGAAAATTTGCAATACATAAATTATAATAATATTTATAGCTTAATTATATGATATTTTACTTGTTATTAAAATGATTTTTCACTATGCCGAAAGCGGTTTTTTTGGTATAATTCTTAGATAATATACTACTAGAGGTAGCTATTTAGATGGCTGATGTATCTGTAAGATTAAGAGATATAGACGAAGATAACTGGATGGATGTGGCACTTCTTACAACTATGAAAGAAGGCGGGCCTAAGGTTGTTGAAACTTTTATAGCTTCCAATGCATTGTCCATGGTTCAGGCTTCGTATGAGGAAACCTGGATAACCAAAGCTGTATATTGTGGCAAGAAGGCTGTGGGCTTTGCTATGTATGGCTACAACGAAGAGTATGATTTCTACGAAATTAGTAGACTGATGATTGACTACAACCATCAGAATAAAGGGTTTGGTAGGATTACCTTAAAGCTCGTTATCGAAGATATGGCTGATAAGTTTGACTGTGATGAGATATATCTTTTTGTAAATAAGGATAATGAAAAAGCAAAGCGTATGTATGAAAGCGTTGGCTTTGAGTTTACCGGTCAGTACAATGATCATGATGAGATATATAGTATAAGCCTGGAGGGGAACGATGGATGAATTAACTTTAAATGATATGGAAATATCAGCAATAGGAGAGGTATCAAATATTAGCCTTGGCAATGCTGCAACAGCACTTGGCATACTTCTTAGAGATGATATAGATATTTCCGTTCCAAATGTACTTATTAAGAATAAGGGAGATATAGTTAGCGAGGGTAAAGCTTGTGAGATTATTACCAGAGTTAACTACGTAAAAGGTATTCAGGGATATAGTATCCTTATGCTTAAGACTGATGATGTCAAGATGATGACAGACCTTATGATGGGTTCGGATGGACATGGTATGTTTTTCCAGCAGGATTTATCAGATCTTCACCTGAGTGCTGTTTCTGAAGCTATGAATCAAATGATGGGTAGTGCAGCAACAGCTATGGGCATTATGCTTGACAGGCTTGTTGATATATCAACACCTGAAACAATACAGATGAATGCAGGGGATTATATTCAGCTTGAATTTCCAAATGATGACAAATTTGTCGAAATCGCATTTGACGTAAAGCTTGGTAAGGAGATTAAGTGTAATATGGTTCAGATGTATCCATATACTCTTGCAAAAGCTATAGCTGATCTCTTTATCATTAGAAAGAAAAATGAAGAGGCTAACGCCTAGGAGGATATATAGATAATGAAAGACATAAAGGTATCAATTAGACAGACAGATGTTAAGTCGGTGCAGTTTAGTAATAAATTCAAACTTACAGGCAACACTCAGAATAAGATGAATGTTAGTGCTAATGTGGCAGTTAAGCTTAACCCATCTCAGCCAACAACAGCTGTAGTTGTATGCAGGTTTGAAGCTAAGGACGAAGCAGATTCTATAGAGTTCGCTATGGAGACTCTTACATCAGTATCTGTTGATACTTTCGTTGATAATCTTGATGAGGTAATTAAGAGGGGATATCTTAGCCCTATTATGCTCGCAATCAATGAAAAGATTAGAAGCGTAGCAGGTGGACTTGGACTTAGCATAGCAGTACCACCAGTTAATTTTACATATAATGGAGAGCCAGGAACACCAGCTAATGCATCAACAGGTGATAATATTATTAACTTTGATCCTGGCAAGAAGTAGGCATGTTATACCAGATTTGTAATGGAACTGTAGCATTTGCAGAAAAGACAGTTCTTGATAATATTAATTTCGAAATTCGAAATACTGAAAAAATTGCTGTAGTTGGCCGTAATGGCTGTGGAAAGACAACACTTCTAAACCTTATACAAGGTAATATTGAACTTTCAAGACATGATGGCGATACATCAAGTATATCTAAAGCCGGTAACTTAGTTATCGGCTGTCTTAAACAGATGGCATTTGACAATGATGACATCACTGTATCCGAGGAAATTCGCAAAGTATTTAAGCCAATACTTGATATGAAGAAAGAGATGGATGAACTTCTAAAGGAAGTAGAAGCCACTCAGGACCCAGACAAGATTCAGAAGTATTCTAATTTACAGGAGCGCTTTACCTATCTTGGGGGCTATAACTATGAGAAGGATTATGACAATGTTGTAGCTAGGTTTGGCTTTTCTGAGGAAGATCTTGCCAAGAAACTTTCAGAGTTTTCAGGAGGTCAGAGGACTAAGATAGCATTTATCAAACTTTTGCTATCTAAGCCAGACGTACTTCTTCTTGATGAGCCTACAAACCACCTTGATATATCAACAATTTCTTGGCTTGAAGGCTATCTAAAAGAGTATCCAAGAGCAGTTGTTGTAGTGTCTCATGACCGTATGTTTCTTGACAGAGTCTCTGAAGTAGTTTATGAGATTGAACGCCATAAGATGAAGAGATATGTAGGCAACTATTCTTCGTTTATGGAACAAAAGAAGAAAAACTACGACAAACAGCTTAAGGATTATGAGGCTCAGCAGAAGGAAATCCAGAGACTTAATGATATTGTAGATAAGTTTAAGAATAAGCCAACTAAGGTGGCTATGACCAGGTCTAAGCTTAAGATGATTGAGCATATGGACCTTATTGATAAGCCGGATACATTTGACGACAGGGCATTTATCACCAATCTTATTCCTGATAAGGTTAGTGGAAACGATGTGCTTAGCGTTGATAACCTTGGTATTGGTTATGATGGAAAGCTGATTTCAAAGGTTAATCTTGAAGTCAAGAAGAATCAGAAAATCGGAATTATAGGTGGTAATGGTCTTGGAAAGTCTACATTTCTAAAGACTATTATGGAACTGATTCCTAAGATTTCAGGTAAGTATAAGTACGGATACAATGTCGAGATAGGGTATTTTGATCAGCAGATGGCCCAGTATACATCTGAAAAGACAGTTCTTGATGAGCTTTGGGATGAGTTTCCTACTTTAACAGAAACTCAGGTTAGAAACATGCTTGGAGGTTTCCTTTTTAGAGGGGATGATGTCTTTAAGAAGGTTTCTAAGCTATCAGGTGGTGAGAAGGTAAGGCTTGCTCTTTCAAAGATGTTTGAAACTAAGCCTAACTTCCTTATCCTCGATGAGCCTACTAACCATATGGATATTGTTGGGAAGGAAGCTCTTGAAGAGATGCTTAAGAACTATGAGGGAACAGTTCTCTTTGTTTCTCATGACAGATATTTTGTTAAGCAGGTTGCTGACAGTCTTCTTATATTCGAGAATGGAACTACAACATACTTCCCATTTGGCTATGAAGCATATGAGGAGAAGTATGGTAAGGAAGAAGTAAATGACAGCAAACTTCAGATAACATTCAATAATACAGAGGCTCCTGTTAAAGAAAAGAAGGATGACAGTCAGAAGAACTATTACAATCCTGGTAAAGAGAAGGATAAGCGGGATAGAAGAATAGCTAAGCTAGAGTCTCTTATCGGAGAAAATGAAGAAAAGATAGCTGCTTTAAAGGAAGAACTTTCAAAGCCAGAACTAGCTTCTGATTATGTTAAACTTGCTGAGATTCAGGGTGAGATAGATAAGCTTGAAGGTCAGAATAATGACTATATGGATGAGTGGACAGAGCTTTGTGATTAGTAAATATGCCATACTCGAACTGTGCAAAATCTACGCAAATCGTTATTGTAGATAGTTTTTTTATATGGTAACATTTTAATTGTAAAAATTATAAAAGAGGGCAATACTAACATGCCTCGTCTGGGGGACTCGGGGTTGCTCCGCAAAACAAGGAGGATTAGTCAATATGACATTCGATGAATTACTTGATTACGCATTAGACCAGCAGTGTTCAGATATCCATATCACAGTTGGTACTCATCTTGCAGTAAGAAGATTTGGTACTCTTCAGATTATCAATCCAGAGCCTTCTATGGAAGAAGCCAGAGCTATTATCAACGAACTTATGACTCCAGAACAGATTGCTCTTGCAGATTCTGGTAAGGATCTTGACTTCGCTAAGTTCTGTAAGAACGGAACAATTCGTATCCGTGTTAACGTATATCATCAGAGAAGTAATCTTGCAGCCAGTGTAAGAATTTTAAATGAGTCTATCCCTGATTTCCATACATTACAGCTTCCTTCACTTATTGAAGAGTTCTGTAATTTACCTAGAGGACTTGTTCTTATTACAGGACCTACAGGTTCAGGTAAGACAACAACACTTGCATCTATGATTGATTACATCAATAAAGCAAGACCATGTCATATCATGACAGTAGAAGACCCTATCGAATATATTTACAACCATAAACTTGCTATGATTCATCAGCGTGAAATCGGACGTGATATTGATACATTTGCTCATGCACTTAGATCATCACTTCGAGAAGATCCAGATATTATCCTCGTTGGTGAGATGCGTGACTATGAAACAATTTCTGCAGCTATTACAGCAGCTGAAACTGGACACTTAGTATTCTCTACACTCCATACAACAAGTGCTGCTCAGACAGTAGACCGTATCATCGATGGTTGTCCAGCAGATAGTAGGGATCAGCTTCGTATTCAGCTTTCTACAATCCTTTACGGTGTTGTATCACAGCAGCTCCTTCCACTTCAGAATGGTCAGGGACGTATCGTAGCTACTGAAACAATGAAGATGAATCCAGCTATCTCTAACCTCATCCGTGAGAATAAGACAAACCAGATTCCTTCAACACTTCAGTCTAACGGTGCTGCAGGAATGCATACTCTTAACACAGACCTTCAGAGACTTGTTAGAGGCGGTTTCGTAGATAGAGGAACAGCTCTTTCATTCTCAAATGATCCAGATGGTCTTATGAGAATGCTTTAATTAAGTGAATTAATTAGCTTATGTTCAAAGGTGAACTCTAATAAGGGTTCACCTTTTTGGATAAATGTTTAAAAATACATTGACACATTACCACTTTAATGTTATAAAGTAATAAATTGATTTATTTGGAGAGAACCATGAATAGATTTTTATCAAATTCAAATTCATATGATTCAATCCAGTCTAACCTTTGGTTAGGCTTCTCTTGGCGTACCAATTTTTAAATACCAAGCGAAGCCTGATGAAGATTAAATAAACATTATATGAGTAAATTTAATGGTTATGTCTTTATCGGACATAACCATTTTTTTATGCCGAAGCATGATTCGCCCAGGTAGCGAGAAGAAGGAGGTTACCTTCTACTTGATTGGAAATGCACAAGGCAAAACTAGAAAGGAGACTAGAATGAAATTTTATCCATCACTGGAAGAGGTAAGAAAGATTGGAAAGGATATTCAGTATAAGGTAGTTCCTATTACAACTGAGATTCTTTCAGACATCTGTACACCTATTGAAGCAATGAGAAAACTAAAAAATGTATCGACACACTGCTATATGCTTGAGTCAGTAGAGGACAGAGAAAAATGGGGTAGATATACCTTCCTTGGCTACAACCCAGTTATGGAAATAACTTGTGTAGATGGAAAGATGAAGGCAGGAAGTATCACTATTGATACCGATAATCCATCTAAGGTATTAAGAGATATCCTTAAGGATTATAAGAGCCCTATACTTGATGGGCTTCCATCATTTACAGGTGGTTTAGTGGGATATTTCTCATATGACTTTTTAGGCTATAGCGAACCAACAGTTCGTAATAACTCAGAGGATACAGAGAACTTCAAAGATGTAGACCTTATGCTTTTCGATAAGGTAATAGCATTTGACAATGTAAAAAATAAAATCATCTTAATCTGCAATATGAGAATTGATGAGGATGAGACAGGATATAACAAGGCTATTCTTGGACTTAAGGAGATGGCTGATATCCTTAAAAATGGTAAAGCTAAGGAAGAGCCGGGAGGAAAGCTTACAGGAGAGATTACACCACTCTTTAATAAAGAAAGATTTTGCCAGATGGTAGAGAAGGCAAAGAATCACATTATAGAAGGCGATATCTTCCAGATAGTTCTCTCAAACAGACTTAGCGCACCATTCGAAGGAAGTCTTCTTAATACATATAGAATACTTAGAACAACCAATCCTTCGCCTTATATGTTCTACTTCTCAGGAACAGACGTAGAGGTTGCAGGTGCTTCACCAGAAACTCTTGTTAAGTTAGAGGATGGTGTCCTTCATACATTCCCTCTTGCTGGAACAAGAAAAAGAGGAGCGACCCAGGAAGAGGATATAGCCCTTGAAAAAGATCTTCTTGCTGATGAGAAAGAACTTGCAGAACACAATATGCTTGTTGACCTTGGTAGAAATGACCTTGGAAAGATAAGTGACTTTGGAACTGTAGAAGTTGAAAAACTTCATACAATAGAAAGATTCTCACACGTAATGCATATTGGTTCTACAGTTAGAGGCATCATAAGAGAAGATAAGGATGCGCTTGATGCAGTAGAGGCAGTTTTACCAGCAGGAACACTTTCAGGAGCACCAAAGATAAGAGCCTGTCAGTTAATAGCTGAGCTTGAAAATAACAAGAGAGGTATCTATGGCGGCGCAATTGGATATGTAGACTTTGCAGGTAACATGGACACATGTATCGCGATAAGAATTGCTTACAAGAAAAACGGCAAGGTATTTATTAGAAGTGGAGCTGGTATAGTTGCAGATTCAGTTCCAGAAAAAGAGTTTGAAGAGTGTATTAATAAAGCCAAGGCTGTTGTATCAGCACTTGAGCAGGCAGGGGAGGTAGAAGAATGATATTACTTATAGATAATTACGACAGCTTTTCATACAACCTCTATCAATTTGTAGGAGAAATAAATCCTGACATAAAGGTTATAAGAAATGACGAACTTACAGTAGAAGAGATAGATAAGCTTGGCCCATCACATATTATCCTGTCACCAGGACCTGGACGACCAGAAGATGCAGGAGTTATTGAAGATGTAGTTAAGAAACTTGGAAATAAGTATCCAATCCTTGGAGTATGTCTTGGACACCAGGCTATATGCGAAGCACTAGGCGGTAGCGTTACTTATGCTAAGAAGCTCATGCATGGCAAGCAGTCATTAGTTAAGGTAGACACTTCAAGTAAGATATTTGAAGGATGCAGCGAGGAGATGCTGGTGGCCAGGTATCATTCTCTGGCAGCAGATAAGGATAAACTTCCAGAATGCCTTAAGGTTACTGCTATGGTAGATGATGACATAATGGCTGTAGAACATAAGGAGTATAAAATATACGGACTTCAGTTCCATCCGGAATCAATTATGACACCTGAAGGAAAGAAACTTCTTAGGAACTTCCTAAGTATATAGTAAGAAGATTTATCCCAAGGCTGGGGAGATATAGAAATAAATTAAGAAATCAATAATAAAGCAACAACAGGAGGAATTAAACATGATTAAAGAGGCAATTATCAAAATCGTAAACAAAGAGGATCTTACATATGATGAAGCATATGCAGTAATGAATGAGATTATGAGCGGTGAGACTTCACCTACTCAGAACGCAGCCTTCCTTTCAGCACTTTCAACTAAGAGCGCAAAAGCTGAAACAACTAATGAAATTGCAGGCTGCGCTGCAGCTATGCGTGACCATGCTACTAAAGTAGATACAGGTATGGATATATTTGAAATAGTAGGTACAGGTGGAGATGGTGCTCACAGTATTAATATATCTACAATCTCAGCTCTTGTAGCTGCAGCAGGCGGTATGAAGGTTGCTAAGCACGGAAACAGAGCAGCATCATCTAAGTGTGGTACAGCAGACTGTCTTGAAGCACTTGGCGTAAATATTAACCAGGAGCCAGAAAAGTGTAAGGAACTTCTTGAGAAAGCTGGTATGTGCTTCTTCTTTGCACAGAAGTATCACTCTTCTATGAAGTATGTAGGACCTATCAGAAAAGAACTTGGATTCAGAACAGTATTCAATATTCTTGGACCACTTACTAACCCAGGAAGCCCTAAGATGCAGCTTCTTGGTGTATATGATGAATACCTTGTAGAGCCACTTGCTCAGGTGCTTATCAGCCTTGGCGTAGAAAAGGGTATGGTTGTATATGGTAAAGACAAGCTTGATGAGATATCCCTTAGTGCTCCAACTTCAGTTTGCGAGTTCAAGGATGGATGGTTTAAGTCATATACAATAGCACCAGAAGACTTTGGCTTTGAAAGATGTACTAAGAAGGACCTTGAAGGTGGAACACCAGAAGAGAATGCTAAGATAGCTCTTGCTATATTAAAGGGTGAGGAAAAGGGCCACAAGAGAAATGCTATCCTTATGAATGCTGGAGCAGCACTTTATATTGGTGGCAAGGCTGATAGCATGAAAGATGGTGTTAAGCTTGCAGCAGAGCTTATTGATTCAGGAAAGGCTCTTGAAACACTTAATAAGCTTGTTGAAGTAAGTAATAACTAATGCCCCGCTGGCAGGACATAATATTCCCTGTCAGAGAAGAAAGGACTATAGATGAATATACTAGATCAGCTTGCGCAGCACGCAAAAGAAAGAGTAGAAATAGCAAAAAGAACAGTATCAGCGCTGGATATACGAAAGACAGCTGAGGACATGCCAAAGAAGAATCAGGAATTTGCAGCAGCTCTTAGAAAAGAGGGGATGTCTTTTATCTGTGAATGCAAGAAGGCATCTCCATCTAAAGGGCTTATAGAGCCTGATTTTAGATATCTTGATATTGCAAAGGAATATGACAAGGCAGGGGCGGATTGTATATCAGTTCTTACAGAGCCTAAGTGGTTCCTTGGAAGTGATAAGTATTTAAAAGAGATTACTGAGGTTGTTTCCATACCATGTATACGTAAGGACTTTACAGTAGATGAATATATGATATACGAAGCAAGGACTTTAGGTGCAGGTGCTGTACTTCTTATATGCTCTATCCTTTCAAAGAATCAGCTTAAGGAATATAAGGATATAGCTGAAAGTCTTGGCTTGTCAGCTCTTGTAGAAACACATAATGAAGATGAGATAGAGATGGCTCTAGACTGCGGCGCTGCTATCATAGGTGTTAATAATCGTAATCTTAAGGATTTTACAGTAGATATGGACAATGCCAGAAGGCTTAGAAAGTTAATTCCAGCAGAATGTATCTATGTATCTGAAAGTGGTATTAAAACTAGAGAAGATGTAAAGCTTATGGAAGATATAGGGGCAGATGCAGTACTTGTAGGAGAGACTCTTATGAGAGCAGCTGACAAGAAGGCTATGTTAGAAGAACTTCGTGGAAGATAGAGCATTTTAACGAAATTTGACACTAAAGCGAAGATATTATTACTAGAGGAGATAATACTTGAATAACAATACTATGATAAAGTTCTGTGGCATCAAAAGAATAGAAGATGCCCAGTTTATTACAAGACTTTATAATGAATATGAAAAACCTAATTACGCAGGCTTTATCTTCTGGGAAAAGAGCCACAGATATGTAACGAAAGAGCAGGCTATGGAGATAGGAAAGGCCCTTCCTGAAAAAGTAAAAAAGGTTGGTGTATTCCTTGATGAAAAGGTAGAAACTGTTATAGATACCTTAAAGTCATACGTTATAGATATCGCTCAGTTACATGGTGATGAATCTTATGATTATATCCATAAGGTGAAGATATCTACAGATAAGCCGGTAATAAAAGCCTATCATATAAGCAATATGGAAGATGTTATGGTAGCCAATAACAGTCCAGCAGATTATATACTTCTAGATGCTTCAGTTCCTGGGCAAGGAGTAACAACAGACTGGGAAATATTAAAATATATTCAAAGACCATATTTTCTTGCAGGAGGTCTTAATCCTGATAATGTAAAAGATGCGGTAGATATGCTTGAGCCTTATGCTGTAGATGTAAGTTCGGGGATTGAAACTGACAAGGTTAAGGATTTTGTAAAGATGCAGCAGTTTATACTGGCAAGCATAACAAATAAGTAAAGTAAAAAATGTTCATATATAGAACTAATATTTATTGAAAGGATAATAAGATGGAAAATTCAACTAATTCCAAAGGAAGATTTGGCAATCATGGCGGTCAGTATATACCAGAGACACTTATGAATGCCGTTATAGAACTCGAGGAAGCCTACAACCATTATAAGAATGACAAGGAGTTCAATGAAGAACTTACAACTTTGTTTAATGAATATGCAGGCAGACCATCAAGATTATACTTCGCTGAGAAGATGACTAAGGACCTTGGCGGTGCAAAAATCTATCTTAAGAGAGAAGATCTTAACCACACAGGTTCTCATAAGATTAACAATGTACTTGGTCAGGCTCTTCTTGCAAAGAAGATGGGAAAGACAAGACTTATAGCTGAGACAGGGGCTGGCCAGCACGGCGTTGCAACTGCTACAGCAGCAGCCCTTCTTGGTATGGAATGTGTAGTATTTATGGGAGAGGAAGATACTAAGAGACAGGCACTTAATGTGTATAGAATGAAACTTCTTGGTTCTGATGTTATTCCTGTAAAGTCAGGTACAGCTACTCTTAAAGATGCTGTATCAGAGGCTATGCGTGAATGGACATCAAGAATAGATGATACTCATTATTGTCTTGGTTCTGTTATGGGGCCACATCCATTCCCGACTATAGTAAGAGACTTCCAGGCAGTTATATCCAGAGAAAGCCGTGCCCAGATTCTTGAAAAAGAAGGCAGGCTTCCAGACGTGGTTATGGCTTGTGTAGGCGGTGGTTCCAATGCTATAGGAAGTTTCTATCATTATATAGATGATAAGGATGTTAAGCTTATTGGCTGTGAGGCAGCAGGTAGAGGTATAGATACATTTGAGACTGCAGCTACAATTAATACTGGACGTGAAGGAATCTTCCACGGTATGAAGTCATACTTCTGTCAGGATAAATATGGTCAGATCGCTCCTGTATATTCTATAAGTGCAGGTCTTGATTATCCTGGTATTGGACCAGAACATGCTTATCTTCATGATTCAGGAAGGGCTCAGTATGTTGCTGTTACTGATGATGAAGCAGTTGATGCATTCGAGTATCTTTCAAGAACTGAAGGTATCATACCTGCTATAGAATCTGCTCATGCAGTTGCTCATGCAATTAAGATAGCACCTACTATGGATAAGGATAAGATAATGATTATTACTATTTCAGGCCGCGGCGATAAAGACTGTGCTGCCATGGCAAGATACAGAGGCGTGGACTTATCAGAATAGGTAATAAATGTTATTCATAGCAGTAACAAAGATACGAATATATTAAAGGAGAAACAGATGAGTAATATATATAAAGCATTTGAAAATGGAAAGGCATTTATTCCATTTATTACCTGCGGAGACCCTGATCTTGAAACTACAGGACGATGCATTAGAAAGATGGTAGAAGCAGGAGCAAGCCTTATAGAACTTGGAATACCATTCTCGGATCCAACTGCAGAAGGTCCTGTTATTCAGGGAGCTAATCTTAGAGCTTTAGAAGGTGGTATAACAACAGACCAGATATTTGACTTTGTTGTAGAACTTAGAAAAGATATAACTGTTCCTATGGTATTTATGACATATGCCAATGTTGTATATTCATATGGTTCAGAAAAATTTATCTCTAAGTGTAAGGATATTGGTATAGATGGTATCATTCTTCCAGATGTTCCTTATGAAGAAAAGGAAGAATTTACCCAGTACTGTGATAAATATGATGTTGATTTAATATCGCTTATAGCACCTACATCAGAGAATCGTATAGCTCAGATTGCAAAGGATGCCTCTGGCTTTATTTATCTTGTATCCAGTCTAGGTGTTACAGGTACAAGAAGTGAGATAACTACAGATCTTGGCTCTATAGTAAAAGTAATAAAGGAAAATTCAAATGTACCTTGCGCTATAGGTTTTGGTATATCTACTCCAGAACAGGCTAAGAAGATGTCTTCTATTTCAGACGGAGCAATTGTTGGCTCAGCCATAATTAAGCTTCTTGCTAAGTATGGAAAAGATGCACCGGACCATGTTTACGAATACGTAAAGAGTATGGTAGATGCTTGTAAATAGTTTGATTAGATAATCATAAAAAACTCCTTAACTAATTCAGTTAAGGAGTTTTGTTTTTATATGCAGTGAATCTTTCAGGCTTTGCCGGACGCACCCCTGCGCGGCGAGCAGAAGGACACCTCCTACTCTATTGTTCTGTAGCTAATTTAGAAGCACTTCTCTTTGTGTTCCTTAGGGCATTTGCCAAACTTTATGCATTTATAGCAAAGCTCATTGTCGCAGCGGCCTTCAGCATTGAACTGGTTAATATTACTAAGTGTTGTATTAGCAATATTGTTAAGGGCTTCCTTTGTTAAGAATGCCTGATGAGATGTAACGATAACATTAGGCATACTGATAAGTCTTGCAAGAGTATCATCATTAATAATGTGGCCGGAGAAGTCGTGGAAGAATACATCTGATTCTTCTTCGTATACATCAAGACAGGCTGCACCAATTTGGCGACTCTTTATACCTTCAAGTAAAGCTTCTGAATCAATAAGAGCTCCTCTTGAAGTATTAACAAGAACAATACCCTTCTTCATCTTAGCGATGGTGTCCTTATTAACCATATGCTTTGTTTCATCTGTAAGAGGACAGTGGAAAGAGATGATATCTGCCTTTTCCCATATTTCATCAAGTTCTACATAGTTAAGACCTGAGTCTTTAGCTGGGAACTTATCATAGGCAAGAACATTCATACCGAATCCCTTACAGATATCTATGAATATACGTCCTATCTTACCAGTACCAACAACACCGACAGTCTTTCCGTGAAGGTCAAAGCCTGTAAGACCATTTAAGCTAAAGTTAAAGTCTCTTGTTCTTATATATGCCTTGTGAATTCTTCTTATTGAAGTAAGGAGAAGGGCCATGGCATGTTCTGCAACGGCATAAGGAGAATATGCAGGAACGCTTACAATATGAATCTTTCCATAAGCGTATTCAATATCTACGTTATTATATCCAGCGCATCTAAGAGCTACAAGTTTAACACCTGCTGCAACAAGACCGTCTATAACCTTGCTGTTAACTGTATCATTAACGAATACACATACAACATCGTATCCATCAGCAAGATTAACAGTATCCTCGGTAAGTTTGGTCTCATAATATGTTACTTCAAACTCGCCGCTAGCATTTGCCAGGTCAAAGGATGTCTTGTCATACTCTTTAGCGTCAAAAAATGCAATCTTTGTTTTCATCTAAATACCTCCCCTAATGTTGAAAAATGTAACCGCATCTATATTTTATCATAATAAGAATATTAATGAAAAAATAATATAAGTCCTATTTTTAATCTGATTTTAATCTTATCTACATTTCATATTAATAAAACATTGTTAATATATGTCACATAATACTACGTAACACATAGTATTAAGAATTAGTTAAGAATTAAAGAAGAATCAGATTAAGACTTCTAATTCTTGTTGCTGTATATTTACAGTAACGAAAAGTAACAGGGAATGCCCAGGGCATTATAATATTAAGCATAAGGAGCAAAATTATGAAAATGAACACTTCTATGAAAAGGGGAAGAAAGACAGTAAGCCTGATGTTAGTAACTTCAGTGCTTTTCACCTCAACACTCTTCACAGGATGCGGAAGCAAGGAAGGAATTAAGTCGGGAATGATTACTACAGTTCAAAGTGGTAATTATTCAGAAAAGTTTACAGCAGAAGGTACTATTGAATGTGCAGAGCCACATTACATATACTCAACACTTACTCTTCCAGCACAGGAGGTGCTTGTTAAGGAAGGAGATAAAGTTAAGAAAGGCGACCTTCTCTGTGTACTTGATAGCACAACTATAGAAGAACAGATAGCAGTTAAGGAAGCGACTATTGAACTTTCTGGAAAAAGAGCTGCTTCAAGCGTAGCTAGTGCAACTATTAAGTACAATGGGTATAATGATGCACTTACAACTGGTGAAAACCTTACATTAGTAGAGGCTCTTGGAAATCAGGAAGCTGCAAGACAGGCTCTTGAAACTTCATTAAAAGCATATGAGGATTATAAGCAGACACTTGATCTTGGTAAAGATCCAACACTTATAGCAGCAGATCAAGAAGTTGCAAGCGCTTCTACAAGAATACAGCAGGCACAGTCTATGCAGTATGAACTTGATGATATTGAAGGAACATCTAAACTTGAAAAAGAAAAGGCAGAAGATGAAGTAGATAGTGCATATCTTTCATATGCTCAGGCTACACAAAAAAGAGACGCACTTCTTCGTCAGAGCAATATTCAGCTTGCTAATCTTGCAAAGGCAGCAGAGAATGCAAATTATAACTACTTAGTTGCACAGAAGGGCTATGCATCAGCTGTTAGATCACTTGAAAATGCTAAGGCTGAAAGTGCAGAGGCTATTACACAGGCTTCTCTTTCAGGAGATACAAGCGTGGAAGAAATCCAGCTTGCCCAGCTTGAAAATCAGCTTCTTAATTCACAGATAGTTGCTGACTGTTCAGGTACAGTTACAGCAGTTAATATTAAGGTTGGTGAGAATTCTACAGGTGTTCTCTTTGTAATAGAAGATACAAGTGACCTTATCTTTACAGCTAAAGTTTCAGAAAAAGAAATCAATAATGTATCAGAAGGTATGACAGTATCTGTAACAACTAATGCAGAAAACTCTAAAGACTATAAGGGTACTGTTGAAAGGGTGGCAGCATATACAGAAAAGACAGCAGAAGGTGATACTGATACATCTGGTAAGGATGCAGAATTCCTTGTAACTATTCGTTTTGAAGATGCAGATGAGGATGCAAGAATCGGTATGAATGGTAAGGCTTCATTTATAGCATATGAAGAAGAAAACGGTATAGCAGTTCCTAACGAAGCTGTATTCTCAGCTGATGATGGAAAGAAATATGTACTTACAATCTCATCTGACAAGAAGAGTGGTACTATTAATAAAACTGAAGTAAGTACAATTTACAAGGGTAAGAGAGAAAGTCTTATCGAAGGTAAGGGTATCTCTTCAGGTACACACGTAATTGTAGATGCAGCATCATATATGGATATGGTTGGTAAAGAAGTAAATATAACAGACTAATCAGGTAAGGAAGAAATAATATGGATAAACAGATAGTATTAACAGCTAAAGACCTGTCGAAGACATTTTCTAATGAATCTGTCCAGCAGCATGTATTAAAGAATCTTAACCTGAATATTTATAAGGGTGACTTTACAGTAGTAATGGGAAACTCTGGTTCAGGAAAGAGTACACTTCTATATGCTCTTTCAGGTATGGATAGACCATCACTTGGTACTATTACATATTTTGTAGAGGATAATAACAGGGCTCTTAAAAAGACAGATGGTGGAATAGAAATATCCAAGTTATCTAATGATAAACTGGCTTTATTTAGAAGAAATCATGCAGGATTTGTATTCCAACAAAATTACCTCAATGATTCCATGAGTGCTATGGATAACGTTATGATTAGTGGTCTTCTTAAATCTAAGAATAGAAGAGAGCTAGCATCAAGAGCAAAAGAACTTCTTGCAAAGGTTGAGATTAATGAAAGAGATTCAAGAAAGTTCCCAACACAGCTTTCTGGTGGACAGCAGCAGAGAGTGGCAGTAGTTAGAGGTGTTATTAATAAGCCTGAAGTTCTTTTTGCTGATGAGCCAACTGGTGCCCTAAACTCTCAAAATACTACTAATGTACTTGATATTCTGTCAGAACTTAATGGTGAAGGTCAGAGTATCGTAATGGTAACTCATACTGTGGCTGCTGCTGAAAGAGGTAATAGAATCATCTACCTAGCAGATGGTGTTATAGCAGATGAATGTGATCTGGGTTCTTATATTGGTGATTATAAAGATGAACAGAACCCATACAGAGAGCAGGCAATAGAACGTCATCGTAAACTTAAAGATTTCCTTCAGGAACAGGGATGGTAATTAAATGTATAAATTATTTGTAATAGCAAAAAATAATATTAAGAAGCAAAAAAGCGATATGATCACTTTTTTCATCCTTACGCTACTAGCTTCCTTCTTGATATTTGACTGTATATCGGCTATTACCGGTATAAGTAAGATACTTGATAAGAAGTTTGATGAAATCAATGGCGCCCATGTTATGCTGTTTACTAATGATACTGTGGCTGAGAAGAATGCAGCAAGAAAGGTGTTTGAGGAAAATGAGAAAATCATTGACTATGAAGTGACACCTTATATGACTATGGTTGCTGATTATAGAAAAAAAGGTGACAGAAGCTTTAATTCATTTAACTTCTATGTGGAAGCGTATGACAATGAAAAGCGTATTATGGATATTACAAAGCCTGTAACATATCTTCCACGTGATGGTATCCTCTTACCTTATAACATGTCTACATCATATGCGGTAGGAGACATCATACAGCTTAGACTTGATGAAGATATATATGACTTTAGAGTTGCAGGATTTCTTGAGGATCCATATTTCTGCTCAACTATGAATATTTCTATATACTCTATTTATATGAATCCAGATATGATGGATGAACTTTATGATGAGCACAAAGGTGGTTTTGTAGGTAAGGGATATATAAATAAGGGAATTATAGATGAAAATAGAGGCTATTTAACAACAGAAATAGAGGCTGAGCTAGAAGACGCATACAAGGATGAGATGGCAAAATATCCTTTAGAGGATAAGCAGGGAGCTGGATATCTTATTATTAACTGGGATTTGATGAAGCAAGGATCTGCCATGCTACCAGTTATGGTTATAGCAATTATCCTTATCTTCGCTGTTCTCATTATGATAATCGCTATAGTTATTATTTCCTTCAGTATCAAGAACTTTATCAGAAGGAATATGAAGAATACAGGTATTATGGAAGCCTGTGGATATACGGTAGCGGAACTTAGGCTGGCTCTTACCATTCAGATTACCTCAGTTGCCTTTATAGGTAGCATAACAGGAATAATACTTGGATTATTAACATACAAGGGCTTTGGTAACATTATTAGTGTAGTATTTGGTATGACCTGGAACCAGCCTGCAGATGCGGCTACAGCTGTGGTTACAATAATATTTGTGACTGCTCTTATAGCTGTGGTAGCAGCATTTGTCAGCAGGGTATACAAAAAGGTTACTGTACTTGATGCTCTTAGAGGTGGTATCAATACACATAATTATAAGAAAAACCTCTTTACCTTTGAGAAAACTCCACTTCCAGTTCCAGTTGTTATGGCACTTAAAGATACATTTGGTGGAATTCGAAGAAATCTTCTTATGGTGTTTATAGTATCTATTCTTGCAATATCGACACTGGTTGGCTTCTGTATGTATGAGAACTTCGGAACTGACACCAAGAAGATTATGGATATCATGAGCGTAGAAGTGGGTGATGCATATGCAAGTGATAAGTCAGGTAAAGTAGATTACGAAGTATTTATTCGAGAACTAGAAAGTGTACCAAGCGTAAAATGTGCGCTAGCTGATTCTAACTATTCTTTCCAGGTGATTAATGGAAATCTTAAGCAGATGGTAAGCACTACAGCTTATGATGATACTAGTAAGCTACAGGCAGTTAATGTGGTTGAGGGCAGACTACCAGAAACTGATAATGAACTTACTGTTACTTCAGGTGTAGCCAAGGATCTTAATCTTAAAGTAGGAGATGTTGTTCAGGTTAAGAGAGATGATGATGAAACTGACTTCATTGTTGTAGGTATCAACCAGTCTATTCAAAATGCTGGACGTACCATGATTATGACTCTTGATGGTGTAAAGAAAATTTCGAATGATGGTAAGGTGCATCCATCTTTCTATGTATATGCTAAAGAAGGAGTTACATTCTCTCAGTTACAAAAAGACATCTATGATTACATGGACGAAGTTGGATATGATGTAGAAGTTATAGATATGCAGGGATTCATAGATGGTACTGTTGGTTCTGTAGTAACAGCCATGCAGGCACTTTGTATAATCATAGTATTTATAACAACATTCATAGTTATCTTCATTGAGTCACTTGTTATAAGAGCAAAGATTAGTAAGGAATGGCATGGGATGGGTGTTAGTAAGGCACTTGGTCAGACCAGTAAGGGCCTTATAATTCAGATTATGCTTTCTAATATGCCAGCTATTGCTACAGGTACAGTAATTGGAGTTCTGGTATCGAAAACAATTAGTAAAGAGCTTATATGTACCATATTCTCATACTTTGAGCTAAGTAATCTTGTAATTAACCTTTCACCAGTATGGATGGTTATTACCTTCATAGGTATACTTGCTATAGCTATTGGAACGGCAGCTATAGAGGGACTTAAGGTTAAGAAACTTAACCCGGTTGAGATGATAACAGAAGAATAATTAACCTATGGCCTCTGCTAGAAATAGCAGAGGCTTTTTTATGCTTAATAATGTATCTTCTAGCTGAATCGGTTATAATAAACGTTAGGCAATGACCGGATGCTTTATTAAAAATATGGCACCATATGTGGAGGAGAACATGCATTATAACTGCTTAATCGTTGATGATGAAATAGAACTTGCAAAGATGACAGCTGAATATTTTGAGATGTTCGATGTAAAGACCGGCTATGTTCATAGTGTAGAGTCTTGTTATGAATTTCTTGAGAATAATGACGTTGATCTTATTTTGCTTGATATTAACCTTGGAGATGGATCAGGCTTTGATGTCTGCAAGGTAGTAAGAGAAAAATACAAATTACCAATACTCTTTATATCAGCCAGACAAAGTGATGATGATGTACTTATAGCTCTTAGTATTGGCGGAGATGATTATATAAAGAAGCCTTATAGCCTGGCAGTTCTTCTTGCAAAGGTAAAGATTAACTTAAAGAAAATTGAAGAATTAAAGAAGATAGCTGCCGATGCTGGTAGCGGGAAGAATCAGGAAGATTCGCCAGCATTTGCCCTTGATGATGCAACTATGTCAGTTATTATGGCTGATAAAAGGATAAGCCTTAAGGCTAAAGAATTCGCTCTTTTAAAGTGTTTATATAACCACAAGAATACAATTGTTACAAAAGATGAACTCTTTGCCCAGGTTTGGGGAGATGCATTTTACTCTGATGGAACCTTGAATGTTCATATCAGAAAATTAAGGGAAAAACTGGAAGAAGATCCTAATGAACCAAAGATAATCAAAACTATCTGGGGTACTGGATATATTCTGGAGGAACCAACATTATGAAGCGTTTTATAAAAATCGCTGTTATCTATTCTGTATTTATGTTTTCAGTACTCTTTATTATTAGCATTTCTTACAAGAGCCTGAAAATGGAAAGTGATATACCGTCTTCATATTCTGACCAGCAATTACAAATATATAAGCAGTTATGGGAAAGCATGAATGAATCAGCAGACATGTTCAGAGAACAGACTATGATGTTTGCATTATACACTTGGGGATTCCTGCTGCTGGCAGGGTATGTGGTATTAATATACATATATTATAAAGATATTAAGCCTATGGTTGAACTTCAAAAGTTTTCCAAAGAGATAGCAAAGGGCAATCTGGAGATACCACTTCCAATTACAAGTAATAATGGATTTGTGGAATTTACAGAAAGCTTTGACCTGATGAGGGAAAGTCTTAAGGAGTCAAAACTTAGAGAGATTGAAGCGGAAAATGCTAAAAAACAGCTGGTTGCTGAGCTGAGTCATGACCTTAAAACGCCGGTAGCAACTATACAGGCAACCTGCGAAGTGCTTCAGGTTCAGTTAGACAGAAAGAAAGAAGCACTGGCAAACGGGGACTTATCTGGCGGAGTGGATATCGATAAGGTAGAGGAAGAAGTTGGTTATATTGCCAAGAAGGCTGATACAATCAACGAACTTGTTCAGACGGTATTCCATGCAACTATAGATGATATGAAGGAAGTCTCTGTTAACGTGGACGAGTATGCATCTACCATGATAGAAGGCTTTATCACAGATCTTACTGAATATGGAAAGATAATACTTGAGAATCATATTCCAGAGTGCCTTATATACATGGATAAGCTTAGGATGATTCAGGTAATCGATAATGTAATAGGGAATTCTTATAAATATGCAGGGACTGATATCCATGTATCATTTAAGGAAACAGAAGAGATGGTTACTGCTGATGGAAAGAAATGTCGCTTTTTAAAGATTACCATTAGAGATAAGGGACCTGGCGTTAAGGAAGAGGAGATGCCACTTATAGTTGAAAAATACTATAGAGGAAACAACTCTAAAGAAAAAACAGGCTATGGCCTTGGAATGTATCTTGTAAAACTCTATATGGAGAAACAGGGTGGAGGACTTGAATATTACAATGACAATGGATTTGTAGTAGAACTTCTGGTTAAGAAGGTTTAAGACTTGAAAAAATACATAAAAAATGTCTCGGATTTTCTAACTTCACGCATATAGTTTTTGTGATATCCTATATTTAACTTGGTGTTTTACCAAAATAAAAAAGTAAAGGAAGGAAGAAATATGTCATTAGTTACAACAAAAGAAATGTTTAAGAAAGCTTACGATGGCGGATACGCAGTTGGTGCTTTCAACGTTAACAACATGGAAATCGTACAGGGTATTACTGAAGCCGCTGGCGAACTTAAGAGCCCTGTTATCCTTCAGGTTTCAAAGGGAGCACGTGCTTATGCTAATCATACATACCTTGTAAAATTAGTAGAAGCTGCAGTTGCAGAGAATCCTGATATTCCTATAGCACTTCACCTTGATCATGGTGATACATTTGAATTATGTAAGAGCTGTATCGATGGTGGATTTACATCAGTTATGATTGATGCTTCATCTAAGTCATTTGAAGATAACATCGCTTTAACAAAGCAGGTTGTAGACTATGCTCACGAGCATGGCGTAGTAGTAGAAGCAGAACTTGGTACTCTTGCAGGTATTGAGGATGAAGTAGTGGTAGAAGCTGGTAAAGAAGCTTATACTCGTCCAGAAGAAGTAGAAGAGTTCGTTGATAAGACAGGCTGCGATTCACTTGCTATCGCAATCGGTACATCACATGGTGCATACAAGTTCACAGCTGCTCAGTGTACTAGAAATGCTGACGGTATTCTTGTTCCACCACCACTTCGTTTTGATGTTCTTGAAGAGTGTATTAAGAGACTTCCAGGATTCCCAATCGTACTTCATGGTTCATCTTCAGTTCCTCAGGAATTCGTTAAGATGGTTAACCAGTACGGTGGTAATATGCCAGATGCAGTTGGTATTCCTGAAGAACAGCTTCGTCAGGCAGCTAAGCTTGCTGTATGTAAGATTAATATCGACTCAGATATCCGTCTTGCTATGACAGGTAACATCCGTAAGTACTTTGCTGAGCATCCAGATCACTTCGATCCACGTCAGTATCTCAAACCAGCACGTCAGGCTGTTAAGGATATGGTTGCACACAAGATTGTTAACGTTCTTGGTTCAGACGGCAAGGCATAAAAAATGCAACTTTTAGGTTGCAAATATTATAGGCAAACAAAAAGGAGCAACTCATCCGAGTTGCTCCTTCTTTTTAAAAATCAGATTTAAAATTCTATTTCATATTCAAGTATTGTTCGAGCTTCCTTTTGAACCTGGCTTGATACAGAACAATTTCCTTTAACCTTTAGCATTGAAAGTGCAGCATCTATTTTAACTGCATCGTTTTGCTTGATTCCAGCAATTTTAGAAAGCTTTATAGATACAGTTTGATGTGTGAGTGCGTTGTCATCCATTCTCATATCAATAAGCGATTTTATTGCTGGCGAGTTAGCCAAATACTCAAGCTGAGGTTTTCTAGGTTCGTGCCCATTAAAATGCATTTCTGCGGCAACTTCAACAGACGTATAATCTTTATTTGAAGTATCATGTTCAGTAGAAAGTCCTATATCAGCTTTTTTTGATGTCTGAATTCCTGATTGTATTTTGTTGGAAGTAATTGAAGTTTTTTCTTCTTTAAATGATACTTTAAAATATCTAGCACCTAAATCCTGGGCAATCTTCTGTAATTCTGAAGTTCTGGCCACTCTTAGATAGTCAAAATATTCATCTAATTCAATATATTTATCATGGAAAACTGGGTCTTCATAATATATACCATTTGTTCTATGCGGACATAACGTAATTGAAAATTCATCAAGATACTCCGGATATATGGTGCATACAGTGATATCATCTTTTGTATTATAATGACCGATAGAGCCCTTACATACATCGTTCTCAGCATGGCGTTTATCTTGAGTTTCTATTTGAATCATTTTAGGCAAAGTAAAATCAGATGAATCAACCTTTTCTTTAAATAGAGGCGACAAAGTTCTTTTGTCTACTTCTAATTTGTATTCTCTTTTCATTTCGGACAACTTTGCGCTACCATCTTTGCTTTTATCTATTACAGTAGAAGCAGCCTTCTTAGTAGCATCTTTTATGTTCCTTGCAATTATTCCGAAATCCTCTTTGTCAAGAGAACCACTACCGTTCTGATCTATCTTGTTAACAAATGCACTTTTGGCTTTGCTAAAAATGTTAGATTTCTTTTCAGGAGTTTCTGTGTCTTTATTTTCGGCATTCATAAGTGTGTAACCTCCAAAATTGTAAAGTGATTATATAACTAAATATAATTATACTACATCTAATCATCAGTGCTATCACTAAAATGGTGAGGGTATTTACAATGCCATAAGATTGATGATATCATCATAATAAGTGAAATATCTTAATACTTCGCTCGAGGTATGAGTCAATGCGGATCTCCCGCAATATTTCAAAGTTTAGTCATAATTCAAAACAAAAGAGGTGGTTATATTGCTTGTTTAGGCGATTTTTATTTTAAGAACCATACCAATAATAGGAGAAAAAAGAATATGAACATAAATAGTACAGATGAAGAACGGTATCTTGAACTGGTTGATAAGGAAATAAGTATTGTTCAAGACACCTCTAAAACAGAAATAGTTTTTGGACTTAATTATAATGACAGAGGACAGTCTCAAATATGGAAAGATACTCAAGAATACATAGTTGAAGTACTGAAATTAAAGAATACAGTGCATAACATACCAGAAATTGACGTACCAGTTGTTATCAATGAAAATTCAATAACGGAATCTATTTCAAACACAAATAAGAATAAGGAAGCTTTATATATTTTATCAAAGGCTTTTTCTAATATAGATGAAATATGTAAAAATGCAATCCTATTAAATGCCGATAAATATCAATACTTTTGGAAAAATAAGGCAAAAATTATAGAAGCGGTGTATTTTTATGTTTCATTGCTAAAGTTAGCCAACGAAGTGTATCCAATAGAAATAATAATCGAGAAGAGAATAAAATCTAAGAAAGAAAGCTTTCATCTAATAATCTCTACAGAAAAAATTAAAGAAGATGTTCTCATGGCTGGGATGCATGTAGACAATGCTACAGAGAGCCAACCGCTTCGAGATACATCTTCTATCTTAAAACTATCACAAGTTGTTACCCATTTCAATCAGAAACACAGCGTATTATTAAAACATTTTCCTGATAAGATGCTTACCCAAGAACAAGTCATCATAAAGAGTAATTCAAAGGAGCATGATAAAAATAGAATTGAAAAAATATTAAGAAAAGATATGTTAAAAGCGCTTGATGCTTTAAAAGACTAATGATATAGGAAAATAGAAATAATATATAGGCTTCAAATTAATATGATGGCGTAAAAGCGCACAATAATTCATTCGTGCTTGTTTATAGAATATCTGCCATGAGAAGGGTGTCAACCCTGCGAAGCACCGCTGCGCGGCTTTGGGGTTGACACCTTTCTCATAGGCAGATAAAAGAGTTATCAAGCAGGAATGGATTAGTATGCTGCCAGCAACAGCCGCATTTAAATAAGAGAAGTATCGGTAGAGAAGCGGACGAAAGTTTCCTTATTAGAAGAGAGGTGCAGGAAGTTATGTTTGGACTATTTACAGGTCAATGAGGTCTCATTGGATTACGTTAAGCAGATTGAAAATGAAATGCTTGCAAAATAACCTTATTTCACTTCAAAATGCTGGTAGTCTTTGATGTTTTTCCAGGCTCCGCCCCATTTGTAGCCGTTCTGGGTGAAGAGCTTATAGCATAAATCGTCTTCTGTAATAACATGGGCTAATCCTGTTGTTCTGTCTATGTAAGCCAGGGCGTTGTCGTGTATGCATTCTGGCTGACCACTTCTGTAATCTACATAAGGATTCTGCTGTGGGTTAATATCTATGGCAAGACCTCTTGCATGCTTTGATAGCTTTGAACTTCCATCTACAACTCTATAAAAGAAAGCTGATGTGTTGTTGTCATCGCATGATGCAGTGTCAGTTTCATTACCGTCACCTGTCCAGTATCTGTCTGGTAGGTACATCTTTTCAATTTCGTATTCGGCGCTATATAACTGCTTAAATATGCTGACGGTTTTATCAGCAACAGATTTATTTACAATTAATTCACCAACCTGAACCTGATGATTAAAGTTGTAGTGAATAAGCTTTATATATCTAAGGTCATCTCTTGAAATATATGGATTCTCCTGATAACTTCTTCCGTTTATATAGTTAAATGTCTCATCACTTATTGATGAAATAACAAAGTAATCATCTGGATTAGATGGGGCAGAAGATAGTACATCACCTGCTTTATAGTTATTTACAGGTGAATTAGGGTTAGAAGAGTATGGGGATGAACTGGTCTCAGGTTCATTGGAGGTACTGGCGTTATCGGAAACTGTATTATTTGAAACAGTGTCTTCGGATACATTATTTTCTGATGCAGTATTGCTAGAAACTACGTTTTCAGAAGTGCTGTTTTCAACTTTATCTGCTATGTTTTTACTGGTTGCAGGCTCAACTTCAGCGCTTGTTACTGTAGCCTCAGGCATTTGCAGAGTTATATCAGAGGATACGCTGCTTTTAGAAACTGGCTTCTTTACTATAGTCGATATTAATAATATTGTTAATAACAGGCCACTTAAGGCACAGATTGTTATTAAAGCTATCTTTCCCTTTTTCATAACATACCACCAAACATTAATATGTCCCAGGACACCTGCTTATTATATAATAAACCTATGGAAGAGAAAATATTTGCCAAAGCATTATCCAATTTCACATCGGCTGCTGCTTACGGGGATGCTATATGCCACCTGGCCTCTAAAGGTATGACCGTATCAGAAATCGAGAAAAATCTTACTTATCCATGCAAAAGAGAAGTAATAATGGAAAAGGTGTGGGAATACTATCTGGCAAATGAGATTATTACCCTTAAAGAACCTATTCAGAAAGATTACGAGGAAGAAGTAACTTTTGAAAAAGTATATAAGGGAAGTAAATCCAGTTTTCAAAAAGTGGTGAAAAAAGTTCCGGCTAACAATAGGCATTATGAAAAGTGGGAATATGGTATTACTAAAATAAAGAATCCAGACACATATAAAGAAGAAATAGCCAAGCTCCCGCCTAGAATCAGAGAGCGAATTGAGGATATGCCGCTACCTGCAAAGCCAATCTGGGTTGATATAGAATTTATTTCAAAATAGGGCTTTTATTTTTATAACACTTATGTTAGAATGCTCTTTGTGACAATTAAAGAAATCACATAGGGGCGTAGTTAAACGGTTTAACGTCGGTCTCCAAAACCGCTGAAGAGGGTTCGACTCCTTCCGCCCCTGCTCTAAAAAAGAAAGGTTTACATCTTTGGATGTAAACCTTTTTGCTATATAAACCTTTGCAAAGGATGCATCTTATGCGGATATGTGGATGGTTTCCTGTGGCAAAGCACGCGATTGCGAACGCATCCCGGAGCAATATACTTTATTACTGTCTGAATATTTTCTTGAATTTTAGAATATTATGCTTCCCATCATGCTTGTATTCTATATCATCCATCATTTGCTTTGACATATAGATTCCAAGACCGCCGATAGGCCTGTCTTCAACAGAAGCAGTAATATCTGGATCAGGTTTCTCTAATGGGTTATATGGAGTACCTTCATCCTGAAATTCAACGGTAATAGAACCTTTGTCATCAGGTACAGTTATAGATATCTTAGCGTAAGGAGAAACAGGACCTGATTTAAACTTATCAATAAGTCCTGCAAGACCACCTTTATCTTCGACGCTTTTAGAAACATCTGGCTTAATGTCCTTATATGCGTAGAGAGCTATGTTACTAAATATCTCTTCAACAATAACTTCAACCTTCATAGAATCCCCAGAAGGAGCTTCTATCTCATCAAGGATTTTTCTAACGCAGCTGGTAACTGTTTCCAGTTCTTTCATGTCTGCTGCTACTTTAAATGTTTTTTTAATAAACATATCTACCCCTCATTTATATCCTCTTTATTTAATAATACCTTTTATATCTTGATTTTCAATCCTCTATATGATATTTTAGACGAAAGAATATTCAAGTATCTATTAAGAAGCAGTCGTAATATAATCTTTGCCAGTATCTGGCAAGAATATCAAAAAACTAATTTTTATACATAAAGGAAGATAGTTAATATTTTTAAGATAATAAGTTGATTTTATGCTAGTTTTTTTACGGAGGAAATGTATATGAGCATGAAAGAAAGATATGAGTCCATTCTATTAACTGATTTACGTCAGATGGCAAAAAACAGAGGCGTTAAGAATGTGACAGAATATAAGAAGGACGAACTTGTTCAGGTTATGCTTGAACTTGATGCTCAGGATGCCAGAGCTAAGGCTGGAGCAGAAACTGAAGAAAAGAAGAAGGCTAAGGCAGCAGCATATGCAGCTAAGAAGCCTGCTAAGGATTCGTCAAAATCAGAAGAGGCTGCTAAGGAAGGAACTAAGGCAGAATCTGCTAAAGAAGGAGAAGACCAGAATGCTTCAGAATATCCAGCAGAACTTGATAGCGGTATTGTAGCATCAGGTATTCTTGAAGTTATGGCAGATGGATTCGGATTCATTAGATGTGATAACTTCCTTCCAGGTGACAATGACGTATATGTTGCCAATGGTCAGATAAGAAGATTTAACCTTAGAACAGGTGATATTATTGAAGGTCATCTTAAGGTTAAAACAAGCGAGAAGGAAAAATTCTCAGCTCTTCTTTACCTTACAAAGATTAATGGACTTACTCCAGAAGAAAGTAAGAAACGTTATCAGTTTGAGAATATGACACCTATATTCCCAAATGAAAGAATACAGCTTGAAGTACCAGGTGCTTCACCATCAATGAGAATAATGAACCTCTTAAGTCCTGTTGGTAAAGGTCAGCGTGGTATGATTGTTTCACCACCTAAGGCAGGTAAGACAACTCTTCTTAAGAGCGTAGCTAAAGCAATCAAGGTATCAAACCCTGATATGCACATGATTATTCTTCTTATTGATGAAAGACCAGAAGAAGTTACAGATATAAAAGAAGAAGTACAGGGTAAGAATGTAGATGTTATCTACTCAACATTCGATGAAACACCAGAACATCATAAGCGTGTTTCTGAGATGGTTATTGAAAGAGCAAGACGACTTGTTGAATATAACAAGGACGTAATTATCCTTCTTGATTCCATTACAAGACTTACAAGAGCTTACAACCAGGTAGTTCCACCATCAGGTAGAACATTATCAGGTGGTCTTGATCCAGCAGCTCTTCATATGCCTAAGAAGTTCTTTGGTGCAGCCAGAAATATGAGAGAAGGTGGTTCACTTACTATACTTGCAACAGCTCTTATAGAGACTGGTTCTAAGATGGACGATGTAGTATACGAAGAATTTAAGGGTACAGGTAATATGGAAATAGTACTTGACCGTAAGCTTTCAGAGAGAAGAATCTTCCCAGCTATCGACATACCTAAGTCAGGTACAAGACGTGATGATCTTCTACTTTCACCAGAAGAACTTGAGGCAGTTAATAAGCTTAGAAGAGGCTTCAATGATTCTATTAGAGGTGATGATACTCTTAACTGGGTTCTTGACTGTTTTGCAAAGACAAGAAATAACCAGGAATTCGTTCATATGGTAGGAAAAATGCACTAATTTACATTTTTGACACTAGTATCACTTTTTTGTATAATTTACTTATTCTAAAGTGATGGAGCCAAAAATTGCATTTATTACTTATATCATTAGCGGGGCTTAGCTTACTTGGAGTTATAGCCTCGCTTATCGTTTTTAATAGAACAAAATCTTCTAACCTGCAGGGCGTTATGGGCTATACAGGTATGGCTGTTACAGTGGCTTGCTGTGGTTATCTTATGGAATTAACCGCAGATAGTTTTGGTGAGCTTATATTTGCAGCTAAGCTTCAGGCATTTTCAACTACAGCATTTGTATTATTTCTTGGGATGTTCTCTCTTATATCAAGTAGAATAAAGATTCCAAAAGTTATTGAAAGCTTACTCGTAGGCTTTATTATTATCGATACCTGTATGGTTGTTTTTGTAAAGGGAAGGGAGCTTTATTTTGTATCTCCAAGCCTTATTTCCGACAACGAATACTACAGGCTTACGTATATGTATGGACCGCTCAAACTGGCTGAACTTGTTGTTACATCAGCACTTTGTTTTTTGTGTTCATATGTAACTATGCTTCATTACAGGATAAGTAAAGTTAAGACCAATGCTGGCTCACTTCTTGTTGCATTAATTATCCTTTTGCCAGTATTTGGAAACATAGGTCATATATTTACAATAAACTATGGTTACAACTTTACGGCATTTGTATTAGTGCTTACCTGGGCATTGATTCTTGTCTGCATCTACAAATACAGGATGTTTGACTCAACTCAGATGGCTAAAGATGACATCCTTGACACAATTGAAGAAGGCTTTGTAGTGCTTGATACAACTGGAAAGATGCTTCTTTGTAATGAAAGAGCCAAGAACTTCTTCCCAGAACTTAAATACGAGGCAACTCACGATGATATGATTGCCAGACTTGCCAGCAATGACAAGGAAATGATGGTATTTGGTGATAAAAGATATCAGATATCTATAGTTCCATTTTATGACAGGAATACTTTTAAGGGTTCCACTATCTGGATAAGCGATAAGACTGAAGAGTATGAAACTACAGAAAGACTTATAGAACTTAAAAACGAAGCTGAGAAGGCAAACGTTGCTAAGTCAGTCTTCCTTGCCAATATGTCTCATGAAATCCGTACACCTATGAATGCCATCATAGGTATGTCAGAGATGATTCTTCATGACAATATCAATGCCAATGTTGAGGAAAATGCCAAGAACATCCGCAATGCCGGTAATTCACTTCTATCCATAATTAACGGTATCCTTGACTTTTCAAAGATAGAGACAGGTAAGATGGAAATTGTGGAGGCTCCATATAATCTTGGTGTCCTTATAAAAGACGTCTGCAATATGATTAACCTTAAGCTTCATGATAAAAATATCGAGCTTATTACCCATGTTAAAGACTCTCTTCCAAAGAAAATGCTTGGGGATGAAACACATATCAGACAGATATTTACCAATATCTTAAATAATGCTGCAAAGTATACAAAACGTGGCTACATAAGACTTAATGTAGATTGGGAAAGAAATGGTGGCTTTGCTGATATCAAAGTATCTGTCGAAGATACTGGTGTTGGTATTAAGGAAGAGAATTTTAGTTCCTTATTTAGTAGCTTCCAGCGAGTAGATATGATTAAGAACAGAACTGTAGAAGGAACTGGACTTGGTCTAGCTATTTCAAAGAAGCTGGTAGAAGCTATGGGGGGCAAAATCGGCGTTAAATCCACTTACGGTGTAGGAAGCGTTTTCTCATTCGACTTTAGACAGAAGATTCTTGATGATGAGCCGATGGGTGACTTTGACTTAGTTGAACTTCCAGGCAATGAAGAGCATGAAAAGAGCTTTATAGCTCCTCTTGCCAAGGTTCTTGTTGTTGATGATAACATCACTAATATTAAGGTTGCCAGAGGTATCCTTACTATGTATCAGGTTAGAGTTGATACTGCTTCAAGTGGTGCAGAGTGCCTTCAGAAGATTGCTAAGAACAGGTACAATATGATCTTTATGGACCAGATGATGCCTGAGATGGACGGTATCGAAACTACTAAGCTTATAAGACTTAGCTCGGATCCAGAGGTTAGGAATCTTACTGTTATAGCCCTTACAGCCAATGCTATATCAGGAACTAAGGAGATGTTTTTAAAGAGTGGCTTCCAGGATTTCATTCCAAAGCCTATTAACTTAAGCGATATAGAAACGGTATTAAAGAAATTCCTGCCGGCTGATTATATCCATATGGTTTACAAATCTGATGATACAGATTACTCAGATGCTGTGATTTCCCTTCCATATGTTGACGTTGAAAAGGGACTTGCAAATTATGGTAATGACAAGGGCAAGTACCTTCAGATACTTAAATTTATCTATGATGATGGCCCAGCTCACTTGCAGCGTATAGAGGACTATCTTGAAAGCAGGCATTTTAGAGAATATATATATGAGGTTCATGCCCTTAAGGGACTTATGGCCGGTATCGGTGCTATGCAGCTTTCGGAATTTGCCAGAATTCAGGAATATGCAGGACGAGATGGCAATACAAAAGTAATCGAGCGTGAGGCTGGCTTAATGATAGAACAGTACAAGGCTATGCTTGATGAAATAAAGAGAGTGTTAAATGACTGCGGTATGTTAAGAGAAGATATAACTCAGTTTAGAGATGAAGAACTTACATGGACAGAGTTTTGTAATATGCTTCATTCTCTTCAGGGAAGCCTGGACCTCTTAGAGCAGGATGAAGCTGCCAGAAAGACAGATAACCTTCTTACATATCCGCTAGACGAAGGTATTAGAAAGCAGTTAATAGAAATCAAACATGCAATTAATGAGTTCGAATATGATGAAGCAAGCGAACTTATAAGACAGTTGTTATAAAACAAGTTACCACGAAAGGAGATAAGCTATGGAACAGGATAAACCAGGAATTGCTGAAGTTGTTAATAACTATAAAGAAGATGTAGTTAAGCTTTGCAAATATCTTAACTATCTTGAGGTAAAGCAGGGTGAGAAGATGTATAGAAACTACGAAAATCAGGAAACACCTACTATGAAGTTCCCTGTATATGATTCAACTCTTCTCAGTTTTATTAAAGTTGCACAGACTACAAAGTTCATTAATAAGAACTATGTATATACATTATCAAGAAAGAAATTAAAAACTCCAGAAGATGAGATTAAGTTTATAAAATCAGCTCAGATTATGGACATGCAGGCTCTTGGAGATATCCTTTCAAAATATGTTCTTAAGGGTATGACAAAGGGAACACTCTGGAGCGAAGGCGTATCTAGTGGCGTGTTCTATTACCTGGTTAAACAGATGAAAGAACTTATTGAGTTCTGGACAGTTCCAATGTAATTCGGGGTATATATATGAGTGATAAATCAGTTCAAAAAAAGAAATACATAGTTGAGACAGCAAGAAAAGTATTTGCTGCAAAAGGTTTCAAAACAGTAACCATGAAGGATGTAGTAGAAGCCTGTGATATTAGTAGAGGTGGACTTTATATCTACTTTGACAGTACAGAGTCTTTGTTTGAAGAAGTGCTTAAAAATGAGTTATTAAAGTCAGATACTGATGTAGAAACTGGGGCTGAAACAGCTATTACCAACTCGGATATTTTGACTTTGTTCTTTAGACAGCAGAAGAAGGATATACTTAACAACAGGGATTCCCTTATCATAGCTATGTATGAATATTGTTTTATGACAAAAACTACAGGGGCTAAAACCCTTATGGATAAGGAAGTATATGCAGCATCGTCCTTCCTTGAAAAACTCCTTAAGGCTGGTAACAGCACAGGCGAATTCGATGTAGAAGATCCTAAGAAGACAGCTCGCAATATGGTATATGTTCTTGAAGGTCTTAAGCTTCTTAATAGAACCGGAGATATTAGCGAGAAGATGATTGATGATGAATTTGTATTCCTTCTTCAGGGTATACTTCCAGCTAAATAAAGTGAGTTACCTATAAAATAAAGAAGGCGTCCTTGTAATACTGTGAAAAACACAGTATAATTAGATGTTAAAATTTGTAAGACTATGACTTTTTGGAGGAATGTTAAACACAATGAGTGATGTAAAACGTATTTACGTTGAAAAGAAACCAGAGTATGCAGTTAAGGCAAGGGAACTTAAGCATGAGATAAAGAGCTACCTTGGTATAACAAGCGTTGAGGATATTCGCTTATTCATCAGATATGATGTAGAGAATATTAGTGATGAGATTTTCGAGAAAGCTTGTCACAGCGTATTTTCTGAACCACCTGTTGATACTCTTACTTTGGAAAATATCGATGTACCTGCTAATGGTAAGGTATTCTCAGTAGAATATTTACCTGGTCAGTACGATCAGAGAGCTGATTCAGCAGTTCAGTGTATTCAGTTCCTCAAAGAAGATGAGCAGCCTATTATAAAGACTGCAACAACATATATGGTTATCGGTAATGTATCCGATGACGAATTCTCAAGAATCAAGGCACACTGTATCAACCCTGTAGATTCAAGAGAAACAGATATGGTTAAGCCAGAGACTCTTGTTACTAACTATGATGAGCCTAAGGACGTGGCTATATTTGATGGCTTTATATCTATGGATGAAGCAGCGCTTAAGAGCTTATATGAGTCTCTTAACCTTGCTATGACATTCAACGATTTCCTTCATATTAAGAATTATTTCACTAATGAAGAGAAGCGTGACCCATCAATGACAGAAATCAGAGTTCTTGATACATACTGGTCTGATCATTGCCGTCATACAACATTCTCTACAGAGCTTAAAGATATTGAATTCGAAGATGGTTTCTTTAAGACACCACTTGAGACAACATATCAGTCATATCTTGATACAAGAAGCGAGTTATACGCAGGAAGAGATGACAAGTTCGTATGCCTTATGGACCTTGCTCTTATTGCCATGAAGAAGCTTAAGGCTGACGGAATCCTTAAGGATGTAGAAAAGTCAGATGAGATTAATGCCTGCTCAATCGTTGTTCCAATTGAAATTGATCCTCAGGATGGAACAAGCCCATATACAGAAGAGTGGCTTGTTATGTTTAAGAATGAAACACATAACCATCCAACAGAAATAGAGCCTTTCGGTGGTGCTGCAACTTGTCTTGGTGGAGCTATAAGAGACCCACTTTCAGGTAGAAGTTATGTATATCAGGCTATGCGTGTAACAGGTGCAGCGGACCCTACTATTCCAGTAGCTGATACACTTAAAGGTAAGCTTTCACAGAAGAAGATTGTTCGTGAAGCAGCAGCTGGTTATTCTTCATATGGTAACCAGATTGGACTTGCAACAGGTCTTGTTAAAGAGTTATATCATCCAAACTATGTTGCAAAGAGAATGGAGATTGGTGCTGTTATAGCAGCTGCTCCTAGAAAGAATGTTATTAGAGAGACTTCAGATCCAGGAGATATTATTATCCTCCTTGGTGGACGTACAGGACGTGATGGCTGCGGTGGTGCAACTGGTTCATCTAAGGTACATACAGAGAAGTCTATCGAAGTATGCGGCGCAGAAGTTCAGAAGGGTAATGCTCCTACAGAACGTAAGATTCAGCGTTTATTCAGAAGAGAAGAAGTAAGTAAGCTTATTAAGAAGTGTAACGACTTCGGTGCCGGCGGTGTATCTGTTGCTATCGGTGAACTTGCTGATGGTCTTATTGTAAATCTTGATATTGTTCCTAAGAAATATGCAGGTCTTGATGGTACAGAACTTGCTATTTCAGAGTCACAGGAACGTATGGCAGTAGTTATTGATCCTAAGGACAGAGAAGAGTTCCTTAAGTATGCTGCTATGGAGAACCTTGAGGCAGTTGAAGTTGCTAAGGTAACTAAGGAGCCAAGACTTGTTCTTACATGGAGAGGTAAAGAAGTAGTTAACCTTTCTAGAGCCTTCCTTGATACTAACGGTGCTCATCAGGAAACACAGATTAAGGTTCAGATACCAGATGAGAAGAATAATTTCTTTGAAAAGATAGCTATTAAGAAGGTTGAAGATGACCTTGAAAACGGTGACGTTAAGCAGGCATTTATCGATACAGTTTCAGATCTTAATGAGTGCTCACAGAAGGGACTTGTTGAAAGATTTGACGCTTCAATCGGTGCTGAAAGCGTATTTATGCCATATGGTGGTAAATATCAGCTTACAGAAACACAGACTATGATTGCCAAGATTCCTATGCTTGGTGTTAAGAAGACTAAAGCTGCAACTATGATGAGTTACGGATTTGATCCATATCTTTCTTCATGGAGCCCATACCATGGTGCTATATATGCAGTTATTGAGTCTATGTCAAAGATTGTTGCTTCTGGTGGTGACTATAAGAATATTCACTTTACATTCCAGGAATACTTCAAGCGTATGACAGAAGATCCTACAAGATGGAGCCAGCCATTCACAGCTCTTCTTGGTGCTTATGATGCACAGATAGGATTTGGCCTTGCATCAATTGGTGGTAAGGACTCTATGTCAGGTACATTCAACAATATCGATGTACCACCTACACTTGTATCATTTGCAGTAGATGTAACTGAGATTGATAAGGTTATTACTCCAGAGTTTAAGAAGCCAGGCAACAAGCTTGTTATGTTTAAGACAGTTAAGGATGAATACCTTGTTCCTGTATATACAGATGTTATGGATATGTATGACACAGTTCATAAGCTTATAGGCGAAGGTAAGATTGTCAGTGCATATGCTCTTGATTCTAAGGGTATCGTTCCTGCAGTTGCCAAGATGGGATTTGGTAACGGATACGGAGCAGAACTTAACGAAGGTCTTGATAGAGATGAAGTATTTGGTAACCAGCTTGGTAATATCTTAGCTGAAGTACCAGAAGAATATATAGCAGAACTTGGTAACTACGAAGCTCAGTACGATGTTGTTGGTACTGTTACAGATGGTGATTTCGTATATGGTGATGTAAAACTTGCTCACAATGAACTTCTCGATGCTTGGAAGGCACCACTTAGTAAGGTATTCCCATACACAGCAACAGAAGATAAGAGCGAAGTTAAAGTTAATCTTTATGATACAAAAGATATTTATGTATGTAAGAACAAGGTTGCTAAGCCTACAGTATTTATTCCAGTATTCCCAGGTACTAACTGTGAGTACGATTCAACAAGAGCATTTGAAAGAGCAGGTGCTAATGTAATAACTAAGGTATTTAGAAACTTAAGCGCTGAAGACATTAGAGAATCAGTTGCTGAATTTGAACAGGCTATCGGCCAGGCACAGATTATTATGTTCCCAGGTGGTTTCTCAGCAGGTGATGAACCAGACGGATCAGCTAAGTTCTTTGCAACAGCATTCCAGAATGCAAAGATTAAAGAGGCAGTTACAAAGCTTCTTGAAGAAAGAGATGGTCTTGCACTTGGTATCTGTAATGGTTTCCAGGCCCTTATCAAACTTGGTCTTGTACCACACGGTAAGGTAGTAGGTCAGGATAGCAATTCTCCTACACTTACATTCAATACAATTAACAGACATATCTCTAAGATGGTTTATACAAAGGTTGTTTCTAACAAGTCACCATGGCTTGCTGGAACGCAGCTTGGTAGCACATATGTAACACCTGCTTCACATGGTGAAGGTAGATTCGTTGCTTCTAAGGAGTGGATTGATAAGTTAATCGCTAATGGTCAGGTTGCTACTATGTATGCTGATTTTAACGGCAACGTTTCAATGGATGAAGAGTGGAATATCAACGGTTCTTACTGTGCTATCGAAGGTATTACTTCTCCAGATGGTAGATGTCTTGGTAAGATGGCTCACGTTGAAAGACGTGATGACGGCGTAGCTATGAACATCTACGGTCAGCAGGATCTTAAGATATTTGAATCAGGTGTTAAGTACTTCAGCTAATAATAAGGAGCTATAAGTGTTAATTAGAGAACAGCTTGAACAGATAGAAAAAGAGAATCTTAGTCCTTATGCAACTCTTAGTGTTAATACTAAGGGAAGAAGTAAGGAAGAACCACAGTGTGACATACGTCCTGTTTTCCAAAGAGATAGGGATCGTATTATTCATAGTAAGTCATTTAGAAGACTTAAGGATAAGACTCAGGTATTCCTTACACCAGAGGGAGACCACTATAGAACAAGACTTACTCATACACTTGAAGTATCACAAACTGCAAGAACTATTGCCAAGGCCCTTAAGCTTAACGAAGAGCTTGTAGAGGCTATTGCGCTTGGACATGATTTAGGTCATACACCATTTGGCCATGCAGGTGAGAGGGCTTTAGACAGAGCTATCAAGAGTGTTAATCCAAATGAATCATTTGAGCACAATGTTCAAAGCGTTAAGACAGTAGAAGTTCTTGAGAAGGATGGTAAGGGACTTAACCTTACATTCGAAGTTAAAGATGGTATCTTAAATCATCAGACAGATTCTATGCCAGCTACTCTAGAAGGAAAGGTTGTAAGACTTTCGGACAAGATAGCGTATATCCACCATGATATGGACGATGCTATAAGAGGCGGCATTATAAAAGAATCTGATGTTCCTAAAGAGATAGCAGAGGTTATTGGATATACTACAGCCAAGCGTCTTGATAATTTTATTCACGATATAGTTAATAACAGTATCGGAAAGAATGATGTTGCCATGACACCAGAGGTTGATAAAGCATTTCGCGCTATGAGATCATTTATGTTTGAGGCTGTATATACTAATCCAAGCGCCAAGGCAGAGGAAGCTAAGGCTGAAGCTTTGGTAGAGACTTTGTTTAGACACTATATGAAATACATTGATCAGCTTCCACAGGAATATATTAATTTATATGAAAGCGGCGAAACATTAGAGAGAGTCGTATGTGATTATGTTGGCTCTATGACTGATCATTTTGCTATAAGACAGTACGAAGATATGTATATCCCTAAGTCATGGCATAAGATATAAGAAGATGCAAAGTAGGTTACTGTAGGTGTAATATGTATTATCCTGAAGAGATTGTTGAAGAGATAAGACAAAAGAATGATATTGTAGACGTTATTTCAGGATACGTTAATCTTAAGAAACAGGGCGGCAATTATTTTGGACTTTGCCCTTTTCATAATGAGAAATCACCTTCATTTTCTGTATCACCATATAAGCAGATGTATTACTGCTTTGGATGTCATAAGGGTGGCAACGTATTTACATTTATATGTGATTACGAGAACTATACATATCCTGAAGCTATAAGATTCTTGGCAGACAGGGCTGGAGTAAGTCTTCCAGAGGTGGAATACACTGAGGAGATGCGAAAGAAGGCTGATAAGAAGACTAAGCTTCTTGAGATTAATAAAGAGGCTGCAAAATATTTTTATTATCAGCTTAGAAATAAACCAGGTGAAATCGGCATTAAGTACTTTACAGAGAGACAGCTTTCTGAAGAGACTATGAAGAATTTTGGACTGGGATATTCCCTTCCTTATAGCAATGACTTATCAAAGTATCTTAAGAGTAAGGGATACAGCGACGAAATAATAAAAGAGTCTGGACTTGCTAATTTTAGCGAAAGAGACGGACTTGTTGATAAATTTATTAACAGGGTTATGTTCCCAATACAGGACATAAACCATAGAGTTATAGGTTTTGGCGGCCGAGTATTTGGTGATGCCAAACCCAAATATCTTAACTCACCAGAGACTGAGATATTTGATAAGAGACGTAATCTGTATGGTATGAACTTTGCAAGAACTTCCAGAAAAGATTATGTAATACTCTGCGAGGGATATATGGATGTTATAGCCATGCATCAGGCAGGCTTTACTGAGGCTGTTGCATCACTTGGAACAGCATTTACAGTTGAACAGTCCCTCCTGTTAAAAAGATATGTTAAGGATGTATACCTGGCCTATGACAGTGATGGAGCCGGAGTTAATGCAGCCTTAAGAGCTATTGGAATTCTTAGAGATGCAGGTTTATCCGGTAGGATAATCAATATGAAACCCTACAAGGATCCTGATGAATTTATTAAGAATCTGGGAAAAGAAGAATTTCAAAAGCGCATAGATAATGCTGAAAACAGTTTTCTGTTTGAGATTCGCATCCTAAAAGAAGGTTATAACCTGGATAATCCGGATGAGAAAACAAGATTTTACAATGAGATTGCAAAGAAGCTTTGCCAGTTTGAGGAAGAACTTGAAAGAGATAACTACCTTGAAGCTGCAGCTAGAACCTATGATATTAATCAGTCAAGTCTCAGAAAACTTGTTGTAAATCTGGCTAAAGAAACGGGAATAGCGGCCAAGCGGGAACCTGTAAAGTCAGGCATACAAAATAAAAATATAAAAGAGGATTCTGTCAAGAAGTCTCAAAGGTTACTTCTAACATGGTTAGTTGAAGAGCCAAAGCTGTATGCAAGGGTTAAGAAGTATATTTCTCCATCGGATTTTACTGATCCATTATACGAAAAGGTTGCTACAAGACTTTTCGAAGATATTGAGAATGATAACATTAATCCTGCAGCAATCCTTAATCTGTTTGAGGATGCCAGCGAGCAAAGTATCGCAGCAGAGGTATTTAATACCAAGCTTGAAGCTATTGAAACAGCCAAAGAAAAAGAGGTTGCTTTCCATGACGTAGTACTTGCAGTTAAGAAGGCCAGCTTTGAACATAGTTCAGCCAGCTTAGGCACAGATGTTACAGCACTTAGCAAAGTCATAGAGGCAAAGAAACTTATAGAAGAACTAGAGAAGACTACGATTCCTATGGGCTAAGCCTTAGAGAGGAATCAAAAAAGAAATTTTAAAGGAGCATGAAAATGGACCAGGAAGCACAGGCTAAATTTGACGAGAAGTTAAAATCAGTTGTTACAAAGGGAAAGAAGAATGGCTATGCAGAGTATCAGGAGGTAATTAATACATTTGCAGACCTTAATCTTGAAGAAGAAGATTTCGACAAGGTATGGGAAGCTCTTGATAAGAATAAAATCGTCCTTCGTATAGATAACGGAGATGATGATGTGCCTGAAGACGAACTGGAACTTGATGATGGTGAAGAAATAGATCTTGATGTAGAAGCTATTGAGAAGTCTCTTGGAGACGGTGTAAGTATCGAAGATCCTGTACGTATGTACCTTAAGGAAATCGGTGTAGTACCTCTTCTTGAAGCTGATGAAGAAATCGAGATAGCTAAGCGTATGGAAGCCGGCAATGAGAAGCAGGAAGAAAACAACGCACTTAAGGAAGAACTTGAGAAGGCAACTACAGCTAAGAAGAAAGAGTCTATAGAGAAGAAGATTAAAGCTAACCAGGCTATTATTGATGATGGTAAGGAAGCTGCTAAGGAACTTTCACAGGCTAACCTTCGTCTTGTTGTAAGTATTGCTAAGAGATATGTAGGTAGAGGTATGCTTTTCCTTGATCTTATTCAGGAAGGTAACCTTGGTCTTATTAAGGCAGTTGAAAAATTCGATTATAGAAAAGGTTATAAGTTCTCTACATATGCAACATGGTGGATTCGCCAGGCTATTACAAGAGCAATAGCTGATCAGGCAAGAACTATCCGTATTCCAGTTCATATGGTTGAAACAATTAACAAGATTATTCGTGTTAACAGACAGCTTCTTCAGGAACTTGGTAGAGAACCATCTCCAGCAGAAATAGCAGAGAAGATGGATATGCCAGAAGAGAAGGTACGTGAGATTCTTAAGATATCTCAGGAACCAGTTTCTCTTGAGACACCTATCGGTGAAGAGGAAGATAGCCACCTTGGAGATTTCATTCAGGATGACAATGTTCCAGTACCAGCTGAGCAGGCTGCATTTACCATGCTTAGAGAACAGCTTGATGAGATTCTTGATACACTTACAGACCGTGAAAGAAAGGTTCTTACTCTTAGATTTGGTCTTATCGATGGTAGACAGAGAACACTTGAAGAAGTTGGTAGAGAGTTCTCAGTTACTCGTGAGCGTATTAGACAGATTGAAGCCAAGGCTCTTAGAAAGCTTCGTCATCCATCAAGAAGTAAGAGAATCAAGGATTACCTCGACTAGTTAAAGGTTATGGATTTATCTACAAGATTAGAAGCAATATGTAAACTTGCCGGAAGTGGAGCGAGTTTATGTGACGTAGGATGTGATCATGGATATGTATGTATAAACATGGTTACTTCAGGAAAATATAAACATGCCATTGCTATGGATATAGGGGAAGGCCCTTTATCCATGGCAAATGCTAATATAATATCAGTTGGTCTTAAGTCTAAGATTGAAACAAGGCAGTCTGACGGACTAAAGAATATAGAGGCTGATGAAGCGGATTGCGTAATCATTGCAGGTATGGGCGGACCACTTGTAATAAAGATTCTAGAGGATTCAATAGATAAGGCTAAGAATATTGGACGTCTTATCTTACAGCCACAATCTGAGATACCTAAGGTAAGAGAGTATATAAGAACTCATGGATTCGTTATAGAAGATGAAGATATGGTTCTTGATGATGGAAAATTCTATCCAATGTTTAGAGTTAGGTATACCGGAGAGGCTTTAGAGCCAGATCAGGATGATGAACTTTATGATACCTATGGCAGGCATTTGCTTGTAAAGAAAAATATGGTGTTAAAGGAATATCTCGACAAGGAAAAAGATTCTTATCAGAAGATAAAATCTGATATTGAAAGCAGACTTGCAGAGGTTTCGGACGGGAAAAAAGAAAAACTGCTAAGCAGGATTGGGGAAATAAATAAGGTCCTTTCACTAAATGAAAGCGCACAAAAGTATTATACGGAGGTATAGGGTATGGGAATGGTTACACTTTACATCGAAGGAGAGAAAAGACAGTACGATGATAAGGCTACTTACGAAGTAGTTGCTAAGGATTTCGATTCAAAAGACAATCCAATTTGTCTCGTATATGAAGGAAAGAAACTTAGAGAACTTATCAAGACTGTTAGCGATGGGGCAAAGATTAGCTTTGTCAGAAAGAAGGATGTTGCTGGTCATAAAACATATGTAAGAACAAGTATCTTACTTACTGTTAAGGCAGCCCATGATGTTCTTGATAAAGATATAAATAAGCAGCTCAAATGCGAGTTTGCTATAGCTGATGGTTATTATTTCAGTCCAAAGAATTTTAAGGTTGATGCAGATTTTGTAACCAAACTTAAAAAGAGAATGCAGGAACTTGTTGACGCTGATATTAAGATTAAGAAAAAGTCTTATCCTGTAGCAGAAGCAAGAGAATTATTTAAAGAATGCGGCATGAAGGACAAGGATGAATTATTCAGATTCAGAAGAAGTTCTTCAGTTAATGTATATGATCTTGATGGATATAAGGATTATTACTATGGATATATGCTTCCAAGTACAGGCTATATCAAGTACTTTGATATAACACCTTATAAAGATGGCTTTATGCTTCTTCTTCCAGCAAGAACAGAGCCAACTGTTGTAAAGACATTTGAGCCAAGAGAGAAATTATTCGGTGCTCTTGAGACTGCAACTGAGTGGGGCAGCAAGCTTGGTATAGATACAGTTGGTGATCTTAATACTAAGATATGTGAAGGCAAGATTAGCGATATCATCATGATTCAGGAAGCTCTACAAGAGAGACGAATCGGTGAGATAGCAAAGGAAATCGCTGAAAGAGGCGGAGTAAAGTTTGTTATGATAGCTGGTCCTTCTTCTTCAGGAAAGACTTCATTCTCACACAGACTTTCAATCCAGCTTGCAACATATGGTCTTAAGCCACATCCAATCGGAGTTGATGATTACTTTGTAAACAGAGAAGATACTCCAATTGATGAGGATGGAAACTATAACTTTGAATGTATAGAAGCTATTGATACAAAGCAGTTTAATGAAGACATGCTTAAGCTTCTTGCAGGTGAGAGAGTAGAACTTCCTTCATTCAACTTCAAGATAGGAAGAAGAGAATACAAGGGTAATTACAAGCAACTTGGTCCAGAGGATATACTTGTTATTGAAGGTATACACGGTCTTAACGACCAGATGAGCTATGCTCTTCCTAAGGAATCTAAGTTCAAGATTTATATAAGTGCACTTACAAGTCTTAACATAGATGAGCACAACAGAATACCTACAACAGATGGCAGACTTATAAGACGTATGGTTAGAGATGCCAGAACAAGAGGTACATCTGCTAAGGGTACAATTGCTATGTGGCCTTCTGTTAGAAGGGGTGAAGAGGAAAATATCTTCCCATTCCAGGAAAGTGCAGATGCAACATTTAACTCAACACTTATATATGAGCTTGCAGTGCTTAAGCAGTTTGCTGAACCACTTCTCTTCTCTATAACACCAGAAGATGAAGAATATCAGGAAGCCAAGAGATTACTTAAGTTCCTTGGATACTTCCTTGGTGTAAGCAGTGAGAATCTTCCAAACAATTCTCTTGTTAGAGAGTTTACAGGCGGAAGCTGCTTCAATGTATAAATAAGTTAATATTAAGTCACGCGGATGATCGCTGCGCATATTTGCGGAGAGGAAAGTCCGGGCTTCGTAGGGCAGGATGCCGGATAACGTCCGGTAGAGGTGACTCTAAGGAAAGTGCAACAGAAAACGAACCGCAGCAGCTTGCTGCTGTAAGGGTGAAAAGGCAGGGTAAGAGCCTACCGCGTTCCTGGTAACAGGAATGGCAGTGTAAACCCCATCCGAAGCAAGACCAAGCAGAGAACTATAGGCTTGCCCGGTCTGTTCTCAGGTAGGTCGCTAGAGACTGGTGGTAACATCAGTAGTAGATAGATGATCATCCCGGTCGCAAGACTATGACATAACCCGGCTTACAGCGTGACTTATTATATTATATTTGCAGGAGAGTCCTGCATAACATGTTGGTAATATAGAATGGATAATATGGATCTTTTCTCCTATATGCAGGAGAAAAATGAATCTGAAAAAGAATCTCCACTGGCAGCCAGACTTAGACCTACTACATTAGAGGAGATTGTTGGACAACAGCATATTATTGGGAAAGATAAATTACTTTACAGAGCTATCAAGGCCGATAAGCTTAGCTCTGTAATTTTTTATGGTCCGCCAGGAACTGGAAAGACTACCCTTGCAAAGGTTATAGCTTCTACTACCAGCGCTGATTTTTGCCAGATTAATGCAACTATAGCTGGCAAAAAAGATATGGAAGAAGTGGTAGAGAAGGCTAAGCAGACCTCAGCTATGTACGGTAAGAGAACTATTCTCTTTATAGATGAGATACATAGATTTAATAAAGGGCAGCAGGACTTCCTTTTACCCTATGTAGAAGACGGAACCATAATACTTATTGGTGCTACAACTGAGAATCCATACTTTGAAGTTAACGGAGCTCTTATCTCAAGATCTAATATCTTTCAGTTACAGCCTCTTACTAAAGATGACTTAAAGGTTCTTATTAACAGGGCTGTATATGATAAAGATAAAGGTATGGGTGTCTACGATGCAGTTATAGAAGACGATGCTGCGGAGTTTCTTGCTGACCAGGCAGGAGGCGATGCAAGACATGCCTTAAATGCTATAGAGCTTGGGGTTATGACTACAGACAGAAGTGATGATGGCAAGATTCATATCACTTTAGAGGTTGCAAGCCAGTGTATACAAAGACGTATCATTAAGTTTGATAAGACTGGTGATAATCATTACAATACTATCTCAGCATTTATCAAAAGTATGAGAGGATCTGACCCAGATGCAGCGGTTTACTATCTTGCCAAGATGCTATACGCAGGTGAAAGCGTAACATTTATAGCAAGAAGAATGATGATATGTGCCAGTGAAGATGTAGGCAATGCAGACCCTATGGCTCTTGTTGTTGCAACCAATGCAGCTCAGGCAGTTGAAAGAGTTGGTATGCCAGAGGCACAGATAATTCTTTCTCAGGCAGTAACATACATAGCAACAGCCCCTAAGAGTAATGCTGCAGTAGTAGCAATAGGCGATGCTATGGACTGTGTAAAGGAGACTGGAGATTTGGATATACCTAATCATCTTAAGGATGCTCACTATAAGAGTGCAGGTAAGCTTGGAGCAGGAAAGGGATATAAGTATTCTCATGACTATCCTAACAACTACTGCAAGCAGCAGTATCTTCCATACGAGCTAACTGGTAAGGAATTCTATAATCCTTCTGGTAATGGCTACGAGCTTAAGATAAGAGAGCATATGAATAGAATAAAAAAAGAGGCAGAAAATCAGGAAGATTAGTGAATTCTCTTTTTCGATTATTAATGGATAAATGATGCTATATATCAGCTAATCATATATTGCTCAGACATTTTAACTTATGGTATCATATCTAGGATTAAGCGTGTATTTATAGTACATTATAGAAGATTTTAATATATTTATAGGTTTTAAACCTACTAAGGAGGAAATTATGACAACAGCAGAAAAAGCATTACAGGCACATGAAGAGTGGAACGGTAAATTCGATACAGTATCGAAGGCAAAGATTGATTCAAGAGAAGCTCTTGCAATCGCATATACACCAGGTGTTGCTGAACCTTGTAAAGTAATTGCAAAGGACAAGGAAGCTGCTTATAAATATACAATTAAGGCTAATACAATTCTTGTAGTATCTGACGGTAGTGCAGTACTTGGTCTTGGAAATATAGGACCTGAAGCTGCTATGCCAGTTATGGAAGGTAAGGCAGTATTATTCAAGGAATTTGGTAATGTTAATGCAGTACCTATCTGTCTTGATACACAGGATACAGAGGAAATCATCAAGGCTGTAACATGGCTTGCTCCAGGATACGGCGGAGTAAACCTTGAGGATATTTCAGCTCCAAGATGTTTTGAAATTGAAGAAAGATTAAAGGAAACACTTAATATACCAGTATTCCATGATGACCAGCACGGTACTGCTATCGTTGTTCTTGCTGCTCTTATCAATGCTCTTAAGATTGTTAAGAAGGAAGCTAAGGATTGTAAGGTTGTAGTTAATGGTTCAGGTGCAGCTGGTATTGCTATTACAAAACTTATGCTTAACTATGGTTTCAAGAATGCTATCCTTTGCGATAGTAAGGGAATCATCTGTGATGGTATGGATGGACTTAACCCAGTTAAGCAGCAGATGGCTAAGATTACTAACCCTAACCATGAGATGGGTAAACTTGCAGATGCAGTTAAGGGTGCAGATATATTCGTAGGTGTATCAGCTCCTGGAGTTCTTACAGGAGATATGGTTAAGACTATGAACAAGGATTCAATTATCCTTGCTATGGCTAACCCAGTTCCAGAGATTATGCCAGATGAGGCTAAGGCAGCTGGTGCAAGAATCGTTGGTACAGGACGTTCAGACTTCCCTAACCAGGTTAACAATGTTGTTGCTTTCCCAGGAATCTTTAGAGGTGCCCTTGAAGGAAGAGCAAGACAGATTACAGAAGAAATGAAGATGGCAGCAGCACTTGCTATCGCAAATCTTGTTCCAGAAGATAAGTTAAACGAAGAAAATATTATGCCTGAAGCATTTGACCCTAAGGTTGCAACTACAGTTGCAGAAGCAGTTAAGGCTTGCATAAAATAAGTGTTTTAACCATATGGGAGTAAAGAAGTGGGGTACAAAACCATATTATTCTTTGGATTACTACTTTAAGAGTATATATGGTCAAAAAATATATAAGATCGCACTTAATGCTGGTACCACCTGTCCTAACCGAGACGGGGTAATTGATACCAGAGGCTGTATCTTTTGCTCGGAAGGTGGAAGTGGTGACTTCGCGGAGAAGATTAATGAAGAGAATCCAGATATTAAGATGCAGATCGAAGCAGGTAAACTCCGAATTCAGTCTAAGATAACTGGTGGCAAATATGTAGCATATTTCCAGGCGTATACTGGAACCTATGCACCAGTAGACTATCTTAGAGGAATATATACAGATGCTCTTAGCGATGAGGATATTGTAGGCGTATCTATTGCTACAAGACCTGATTGCTTATCAGAGGATGTTCTGGCACTTTTAGCTGATTTACAGGCAGATTATCCAGATAAGTTTATATGGATAGAACTTGGCCTTCAGACCATACATAGAAAAACAGCTGTTTATATAAGAAGAGGCTATGAACTAACAGTATTTGAGGATGCAGTAAGAAAACTTAGAAGTCTTCAGATACCAATAATAGTTCATGTTATTCTTGGGCTTCCAGGAGAAAGCGTAGATGATATGCTTGCTACAATTGAATATCTTAATACTTTCCAGATATTTGGTATTAAGCTTCAGCTTCTCCATGTCTTAAAGAATACTGATCTTGCAGCAGACTACTATGATAAGAAGTTTGATGCACTTTCTATGGATGAATACATTGATATTGTAATACGATGCCTGACTCATCTTAGTCCTGATATTGTTATCCATAGGGTAACAGGAGATGGTCCTAGAAACATCCTTATAGCACCACTTTGGAGTACTGATAAGAAGGTTGTACTTAATACCCTGCTAAAAGAAATGGAAGACGGAAAATATTACCAGGGAATGAACTATGAAAACTCAGGATTCTTCAATGTTATATAAGCTTATAGTCCTTTATATGCTTAAGATAGCTGATTATCCACTTACAGGTTCGGATATAAGCGACTATATCCTGTTAAAGGGCTATACAGATTACATTACATACCAGATTACTATTACCAACTTAGAAAATGATGGCTTAGTTGTATCTGAAACCAAGCACAATCGTACATTCTATTCTCTAACAGAAGATGGAAGCGTAACTATAGAATCGCTTTCAGATAAATTGTCAAGCAATCTCAAAAATGATATTTATTCGCATATCATTACCAATGAGAAGAATATAAAGAAAGATCATTCTTTGCAGAAGAAAATCATAGAAGTAAGTCAGGATGAGTATATTGCAGAACTTACAGCTTATGATAATTCAAAAGAACTTATGAATATCAGGCTTTCTTTTCCAAGTAAAGCCCTTGCTAACAGTGCGTGTGAGAAATTCGACGATGCAAGCAGTGATATTTATAAAGAAATTATAAGCAGGCTTATGTCCTAGATGACAAAGCTAAAAATAGAGGGAGTAAATATTTTATGGACGGATTTTTAGGCCAGGTGGCTAAAATCAATGATTCAGTAAATGATGTTGTATGGGGCGAGATGGGACTCATCTTCCTTATTGGAACAGGTATCTTACTGACAATTCTTACTAAAGTATTCCAGATTACACATATCGGACTTTGGTGGAGAAAGACAATTGGTAGTGTATTTTCAAAGTCAGCACACAACAAGAAAGATGCAGGTAGCGTATCTCAGTTCCAGGCGCTTTGTACAGCTCTTGCAGCTACTATAGGTACTGGTAACATAGCAGGTGTTGCTTCTGCCGTAGTATTTGGTGGCCCAGGTGCAGTATTTTGGATGTGGGTTGCAGCATTCTTTGGAATGATGACAAACTATTCAGAAAATATACTTGGTATTTATTATAGAAGAAAGAATGACAAGGGCGAGTGGTCAGGTGGTGCTATGTACTACCTTCAGGATGGGCTTGGATCAAAGAAAGGCTGCAAGAATATAGGTAAGGTTCTTGCCATAATCTTCTCATGTTTTGCAGTACTTGCTTCATTTGGTATTGGTAATATGGGACAGATTAACAAGATTGTTACTAATATCGATTCAGCATTCTTTGGAAAAATGAAAAATCCACCTATGCTTGTTGGAAGTATAGGACTTATACCTTTTATTATTGGTATCACTCTTATGATAATTGCAGCAATTATTATTCTTGGTGGATTAAAGAGAATAGCAGCTGTTGCTGAAAGAATAGTTCCATTTATGACAGTTCTCTATATTATTGGTTCATTAATCATTATTGGCGTACACATCTCAAGTGTAGGAACTATATTCGCTGCAATCTTCAAATTTGCATTTGGTACAAAAGCAGTAGCTGGCGGTGCAGTTGGTATTACTGTTAAGCAGGCACTTGTACTTGGTTGCAAGAGAGGCGTTTTCTCTAACGAGGCAGGTCTTGGTTCTTCAGTTATGGTTCATTCTAATTCAGATGTTAAGGAACCAGTTAAGCAGGGCCTTTGGGGTATCTTTGAAGTATTTGCTGATACTATGATTGTTTGTACTATGACAGCTATCGTAGTTCTTTCATCAGGAGCTATCGATCTTTCTACTGGTAATAAAATCGGTGATGTTGATGATGCAACACTTGTAGCAAAATCTTTTGGTAATGTATTTGGACAGGCTGGTGAGTGGTTTGTAGCACTTGCAATTCTATTCTTTGCATTTACTACAGTACTTGGGTGGTCACACTATGGTACAAAAGCTATTGAATATTTATTTGGTGTAAAAGCTACAAAGCCATATAAGGTTATCTTCATATTATTAATTAATGCAGGTGCGCTTATGACATCATCGCTTGCATGGGATCTTTCAGATACATTCAATGGACTTATGATGATTCCTAACCTTATAGGTGTTCTTATCCTTTCACCACTTGTTGTTAAGCTTACTAAGAACTACTTAGACAGACGTGTTAAGGGTAAAGATATCGAACCTATTCTTTCATATGATAAAGATATTCAGGAAGAGCACGCTAAGCTTGTAAAAGAAGGTAGAGAATAAGTATATAACATGCAGAAAAATATCACTAAAATGATATAAAAATTTTTCTTGCGTTATAAAATGAACAGTGATACAATAAAAAAGCTGTTTGATGAGACCAGATTTCGGATATGGGATGGAATCCGTAATACGGGTATCATATCCGGTAGTATATAAAATTTTAGAGAGGTGAAGAAGATGAGAGAAGGAATACATCCAGAATATTACCAGGCAACAGTTACTTGCAACTGCGGTAACACATTTGTAACTGGATCAACAAAACCTGAGATTCACGTTGAAGTTTGTTCTAAATGCCATTCATTCTATACAGGCCAGCAGAAAGCTTCACAGGCTCGTGGACGTATTGATAAGTTCAACAAGAAATATGGTGTTGAAAGTAAATAACAGCATTTCAGGAAAGGTTGAGGTAGCTAATATCTCAACCTTCTTTATTCTTATGGACAATGAACTTGTGCAGGAGGAGAATATTGGCTAGAAAACGTAAAAATGTGTATTCAGGTATAGGCGGACAGGCTGTACTTGAAGGCGTTATGATGAAAAATAAGAAGCAGTACTCTGTTGCTGTTAGAAAACCTGATGGTGAGATAGATGTGCAGGTTTTTGATGATAATGGATTAGCTGGAAAGCATAAGATATTATCTAAGATACCTTTTGTAAGAGGTGTCCTTTCATTTATAGATTCATTGGTACTTGGTATGAGTATTCTTACATACTCATCATCTTTTTATGAGGAAGAAGAGAAGAAAGACCCTGATAAGAAGGGGGCTTTTGAGAAGATATTTGGTGACAAGGCAGAGTCAGTAGCTACTACTCTTACTGTTATAGTATCAATTATAATCTCTATTGGATTATTTATGCTTCTTCCATATTTTGCAGCAGAACTTTGCACTAAGTTTGTAAAGAGCCCATCACTTATTGCTATTATTGAGGCGGTTATAAGACTTGCCCTCTTCCTTATATATGTAGTTGCTATATCACTTATGAAGGATATTAGAAGACTATATCAGTACCACGGTGCTGAGCATAAGTGTATTAACTGTATTGAAGCCGGAAGACCTCTTACAGTTAAGAATGTTAGAAGAGCCAGCAGACAAAACAGAAGATGCGGAACAAGCTTCCTTCTTCTTGTTATGATTGTAAGTATTATACTTTTCTTCTTTATAAGAGTTGATCAGTATTATCTTAGAATATTACTTAGAATTCTTCTTATTCCTGTTATTGCAGGAGTAGCATATGAGATTCTTAGATTTGCAGGAAGACACGACAATATACTTGTTAGGATTATTTCTGCACCAGGACTCTGGCTTCAGCTTCTTACAACTAAAGAACCAGACGATGAGATGATAGAGGTTGGTATAGCTGCCGTAGAAGCAGTTTTTGACTGGGAGAAGTTTGAAAACAAGCATTTTAAACGTCGTATGGTTAAGAAGACTAAGAAGATGGATGATGGAACCATAGTAGAAACAGGCGACGAAACTATGGAAATCAGTGTTCTTGAGATTAAAGAACAGCTTGCTAAGGAAAAAGAAGACTAATGACCTATCAGGAAGCACTTTTAGAAGGTAAGAACATACTTAAAGATGCAGATGTTGCTGACTGTGAAACTGATGCATGGCTGCTTCTTGAATATGTAACAGGCATTGATAGAAATAAGTTTATTCTTGATAAAGTATCTGACAAAGATATGCCGGAAACAGACTATAAGGCATATAAAGATGCTATAGAAAGAAGGGGACAAAAGATACCTCTTCAGCATATTACAGGTGTGCAGAACTTCTATGGATATGACTTTTTCGTCAATGAGAATGTTCTTATACCAAGATTCGACACAGAAGTACTGGTTGAGCAGGTTATTAATATAATTAAGAAAGACTACGGTAAGAATACGAAGATTCCAAAGATTCTGGATATCTGCACAGGTAGTGGTTGCATAATCCTTAGTATTATGGCCTATATTAGGGATAAGATGGGATATACCCCAAAGGGTTATGCCCTTGATATCTCGGAAAAAGCACTGGAAGTTGCTAAGGACAATGCCAGAAGGCAGGATTTGCAGCCAGAGTATTCTTTAGTAGATATTCTTACTAGCGAAATATCAGGAAATTATGATATTATAGTTTCCAATCCGCCATATATAGAAACAGAAGTTATTAAAGGACTTATGAGTGAGGTTAAAGATCATGAGCCTATGATAGCCTTAGATGGCGGCCAGGACGGACTATTATTTTATAGAACTATAGCAGATAAAGTTTATGACCATATTAATGGTGGCGGTTATCTGGCATTTGAAATAGGATACAATCAAGGGCGCGGCGTAACTGATATAGTTACAGAAGCCGGATATACAGATGCCCGCGTTATTAAAGACTACGCAGGCAATGACAGAGTCTGTATTGCCAGGAGGATGAAAGATGTTTGATAAATTAGACGATTTACTTAGAAGATTCGAAGAATTACTTAATGAGCTTGCAGAGCCTGACGTTGCTAATGACCAGAAAAGATTTATGAATCTTATGAAGGAGCAGAGCAACCTTTCGCCTATAGTTGAAGCTTATAAGGAATATAAGAGATGCAATCAGGATATAGAAGATTCCATATCTATGCTTGAAGAGGAAAAAGATCCTGATATGAGGGAGATGCTTAAGGAAGAAGCTGCCAACGCAAAGAAGAGGGTAGCTGAACTTGAGACAAAGCTTAAGATTCTTCTTCTTCCAAAGGACCCTAACGATGACAAGAACGTTGTTGTTGAAATAAGAGCAGGCGCAGGTGGAGATGAGGCTGCACTTTTTGCTGCTGAACTTTACAGAATGTATTCTCACTATATTGAAGAGAAGCGTTGGAAGATAGACGTTATCAATGCCGATGAAACAGGTATCGGCGGTATGAAGGAAATAGAATTTACAGTATCAGGTCAGGGTGCATATTCTATTCTTAAGTATGAATCAGGTGTACACAGAGTTCAGAGAGTACCTGAAACAGAATCAGGCGGACGTATTCACACATCTACAGCTTCTGTTGCAGTTATTCCAGAGGCGGAAGAGGTTGATGTTCAGATAGATGAAAAAGATATCCGTATCGACGTTATGCGTGCTTCTGGTAATGGTGGTCAGTGCGTCAATACAACTGACTCAGCTGTACGACTTACTCACTATCCAACAGGTATAGTTATTTACTCTCAGACAGAGAAGTCTCAGATTCAGAATAAGGAGAAGGCATTTAACTTACTTCGTGCAAAACTTTATGACATAGAATGCCAGAAGGCTCACAATGCTGAAGCTGATGCCAGAAGAAGCCAGATTGGTACAGGTGACAGATCTGAGAAGATTAGAACATATAACTTCCCTCAGGGACGTGTTACAGACCATCGTATAGGTCTTACACTTTACAAGCTTGATAAGATTATGAATGGCGATATTCAGGAAATCATCGATTCATGTATAGCAGCAGATCAGGCTGCTAAGCTTGCAAAGATGAACGAGGAAGATAATTAAAGCGATATTCCATAAGGATTAAGTGCGTCACGGTGGCTGCGCTTAATCCTTTCTTTATATTCTGATGGTGTACAACCAAGATATTTCTTAAATGTCTTATTAAAATAGCTGGCATTGTTAAAGCCGGTATCTTTAGCCAGGTCACTAAGCTTTAGGCTGGCATCACCCTTTTGCATAAGAAGAGCAGACTCATATATTCTAAGACGCATAAGATATTCAAATGGAGCCAGGTGAGATGCTCTTTTAAAACATCTGCAGCACTCGCTTTTACTAAGATGGATACTTTCGGCTATGCTATCGAGAGTAAGTGGCTTACTGTAGTTAGCATGAAGATATAGTATGGCTTCCTTAACTCTGTCTGTATCAGCAAGAGAAAGAGAAGATGCCTTTCTGGTATCCTTTTCAAGAGCAGATAAGAGAAAAATCCAAAGATTACACAAAAGACTCTTTGTAATAAGCTCATATCCGTAACTTTTGTTAAGGTTCTGAGTGATTATAGAACGGATGCAATCAAGCTCCTTTTTGCCCTTATCTGGGGTGAAATGATAGTATGAGAAATCCCTGTTTGAAATAAGGGGATTACGATATTTTACAGTAAGGAATGATTCGTTGTTATCAAATAGGTAATCAGGTGAGAAAAGTACTGATAACATAATGTTTTTGCTGCTTTTTCCATCTGTATAGGCACTATGAATCTGGCCAGAGTTAATAATTATGGCCTCACCTTCATTAACAACTATTTCACGGTCTCCAATAACGAATGTAGCACTTCCGTTTCTAACAAAGTCTATTTCAAGCTTCTGATGCCAGTGGTGGCGAACAGTACCCATAAACATGTCTTTAAAATCTACATAATAGAAACTAACAGGATAATCCTGACTTTCCTGCTCCTCGTAGTAATTGGTTATGTAATTAAGCTTAGTATCCTTATTGCTCATTAGTTTACTGGGTCCTTCTTTATATCCTTATCAAATGCCATTATTGTACATTTTAACATTTTGTTAAGGGCTTCGTGAATAATATATATGAAATATTGATAAATTGTTTGATATATGGCAAGTAATCATTGAATTTATAATGGATTATGGCTAAAATAAATTTTATATGGAAAAAGGAGATATATAAAAATGGCAGAAAAATCAGGCATGAATTATTTGTTTAAAGATGGGAGAGCATATTCCATAGAAGATATTCAGAAGGATGTTAGAAAAGCATTTGCACAGGATTATGTAGAGTGCAGAAAGAAAAAACACGTAACACAGAGACAGCTTGCTGTTAAGACAGGAATACCACAGCCAAATATTACAAGATTTGAAAGCGTAGGATCTAATCCTTCACTTGAGCTTATGGTAAAGATGGCAGCAGCTCTTGGAATGAAGCTTAAGCTTGTACTTGAGGAAGATAAGAGCCTTAAGGATTGATATTCATAGGAGGATTATATGGAATCAATAGAATTCAGATACGACACACAGCTTCTACTTGATAAGTACAATACAGAAGGTGTAGATGTAGATGATCTTGCAGATGATTTAGTGGACGAGATTAGAGAACATATTCTTGAGACATTCAAAGGCGACTGCCTTGTTGTTGCTGGTGACAGCGGAGAAGATGATATAGCTGGTGAGAAGGCTATTATCAAACTTCATTTCCATACTAATGAGCCATGGCTTGTACTTGAGTATTGCCGTAGCTTAGGCGAGATTTATGACATCGTCGTTGAAGATATGGACAGACAGTCAAGAGGTCTTAAGGGTTAATATAGGCTTCCCAGAAGCCTCCTTTATTATTTAGATAGGAGACAATTACTACAATGGAAAAACTTAATCTTGCAAATGAACTTAGTTCAAATGACTATCCAGGAAGAGGTATTGTTATCGGAAAAACTCCAGATGGCAAGCAGGCTGTAACAGCATACTTCATCATGGGAAGAAGTGTTAATAGCCGTAACAGAGTATTTGTTACAGATGGCGACGGAATCAGAACACAGGCGTTTGACCCATCAAAGCTTACTGATCCAAGTCTTATCATTTATGCACCTGTAAGAGTGCTTGGTAACAAGACAATAGTTACTAATGGTGACCAGACAGATACTATCTATGAAGGTATGGATAAGCAGCTTACATTTGAACAGAGTCTTCGCTCGAGAGAGTTTGAGCCAGATGGACCAAACTATACACCTAGAATTTCAGGTATCATGCACATCGAAAATGGTACTTACAACTATGCTATGAGCATATTAAAGAGCAACAATGGTAACCCAGATGCATGCAACAGATATACATTTGCATATGAGAATCCAGTTGCTGGCGAAGGACATTTCATCCACACATATAAGTGTGATGGCAATCCACTTCCTTCATTCGAAGGTGAGCCTAAGCTTGTAGGTATTGAAGGGGATATTGATACATTTACAGAGAATGTATGGAACAGCCTCAATGAAGATAACAAGGTATCTCTTTTCGTTAGATACATTGATATTGCTACAGGTAAGTTTGAAACCAGAATTGTTAACAAGAATAAATAATAAGACAGGCATAAAGGAGTAAGCATGAACGAGTTAGAATTAAAGTATGGTTGCAACCCTAACCAGAAGCCATCAAGAATCTATATGGCAGATGGTAGTGATCTTCCCATAAAGGTACTTAATGGTAAGCCAGGATACATCAACTTTCTTGATGCATTTAACGGATGGCAGCTTGTAAAGGAACTTAAGAAGGCAACAGGACTTCCTGCTGCAACATCTTTCAAGCATGTATCACCAGCTGGTGCAGCTGTAGGACTTCCACTTTCAGACGTACTTAAGAAAATCTACTGGGTAGATGAAACTATAGAACTTAGCCCACTTGCCTGCGCATATGCAAGAGCAAGAGGTGCAGATAGAATGAGTTCATTCGGTGACTTCATATCACTTTCAGATGTTTGTGATAAGGCAACAGCACTTCTTATTCAGCACGAAGTATCTGATGGTATTATAGCTCCAGGTTATGAGCCAGAAGCACTTGAAATCTTAAAGAGTAAGAAGAAGGGTAACTACAACATCGTTGAAATCGACCCTTCATATGTACCAGAAGAAATCGAGCGTAAGCAGGTTTATGGTATAACATTTGAGCAGGGAAGAAATGAACTTGATATTAACAATGCTCTCCTTGAGAACATCGTTACAAAGAATAAGAATCTTCCAGATAATGCTAAAATCGACCTTATTATCTCGCTTATAACACTTAAGTATACACAGTCAAACTCAGTTTGCTATGTAAAAGATGGTCAGGCAATCGGTATCGGTGCAGGACAGCAGTCACGTGTACACTGTACAAGACTTGCAGGTTCTAAGGCTGACAACTGGCTTCTTAGACAGGCTCCACAGGTACTTAACCTTCAGTTCGCTGATGGTATTGCCAGAGCTAATAGAGATAATGCAATCGATAACTATATTACAGAGAACTATATGGATGTTCTTAGAGAAGGCGAGTGGCAGAAATTCTTCAAGGTTAAGCCAGATGTCTTCACAGCAGAAGAAAAGAGAGCATGGCTTGACAAACAGTCTGGTGTATCACTTGGATCAGATGCATTCTTCCCATTCTTCGATAATATCGACAGAGCTAAGAAGAGCGGCGTATCTTATATTGCTGAGCCAGGTGGATCTATCCGTGATGAAGAAGTTATTGCACGTTGTGATGAATACAACATGGTTATGTCATTCACAGGAATCAGATTATTCCACCACTAATCTTAAATTATTAAAGCCTGCACACCACATGGTGTACAGGCTTTTTTTATTGCTTAATTATTAGGTTAGTGTTTATCTAAGGGCCTGAATATTACGGATTATAGCCTTAGCGATAAAGGTGTGGCAGATAAAAGTAAGTATGCCAAGGCTTAATGCCACGATAATCATAAAGGCAAGTAATGATAATCCTGCAAAGTTATAGAGCAGGAATGGTATACCGCAGATTATTACCGAGATAACCATAACTATTGCCATATTGAAGAAGTTATTAAGGTTGCCACGAAGGGCTGAGTATTCATCGTCCCATTCTGTGTATGGGTGTAGGCTGTCCATATATAAGCCAAGCAGGCAGGTAATATAGAAGCATGCAAATGACAGTGCAAGGAACAGGGGGATAAACAACGGATTGCAGCTTGTATATATGCACCATATAAGGATGGTAAGAGCAATAAGTGGATATGTTCCAATAAAGCTAACCATGCTCTTAGCAAATATCTGATCTTTGTAGCTCATAGGCAGATAGTGAATTATATCAAGGTGAGCCCCTTCACGGGTAAATGCAGTAGATGCAAGGCTGTTCATAGCAGTTGCTACAAATGACAGGCCTATAATTCCCATAGTAACTATAATCGTTGCACCTGGTACGTTATCCTTAAAGTAAGTTACGAATTTAATAAAGTTTACCTTTTCTTTATTGGCAAGAATAAATGCCAAAAGTCCCATAGGCCATATGAGATTTATATATACACAGTTGCTGGCAAAGGCTCTGGTTCTTAGGATTACTCTAAAGTCTTTACGGATATATGCCTTGATAGCACCTGTTTCTTTGATGGCTGAAGCCTTGATGTCAGTAGCTTTCTTTTTACTTCCCATAGAACCTACAGCATATAGGCCTTCCTGATATGTAAAGCTACCAATTAATATCATTATGAAAAATGCTGCCAGATTAACAATTATATAAAGAAGCAGGTATATTATACTTCCTTTTTCTATAGCCTTTAAAAGGAGAGGTACTGTAAAGAACAAGACATTTAATAGTTTTGAAAATGTATTAGATCCATCAGATAGTGACGTAATATAGTTTTCGAGGGTTATGTTGCCAGTCTCCCTTAATGAGAAGATAAATAGAACTACGAAGGCAATAAGAAGCAAAGTTGATATATGGTTGAATATCTTAGCGTTCTTTATACCTTTAAGTGTGGACATAAGTATAAGACTTATAAGGGCGCAGTAAACCATAGGAAGGAGTGGTATAAGTATTACTCCTACAAAGGCGGACAGCGCGCTTATTATATTAACTTTGTAGGCTATAAAGAAGCCTATAAACATGCTTATAAGTATCATAAATTCCATAATACTTTCTGAAACATATGAATATAGGAATTTTGCTGTAAGGATATGTGTGCTCTTAAGTGGAAGAGGCATAAGATGCTCTCTGTCACTTGAAAAGAAGAGTACATTGAATATAACAAGAATTCCAAATATCATGGAAAATGCTGACATAATCTGTATCTGAACAAGCAGTCCGCCTGTTGGGGCAGAGGCAGCAATGAGAGCCTTGGTTATGATATAGCTAACATAGCCAACGATAAGGCAACATGGAATCATGATGCATGACAGGGCTATTATGCCAAGGGAAAGGTATAGGGTGCCCTTCTCTTCATTTTTAGGCATCTTCATTTCTGAGTTTTTTGCAAGTACGCTATATAAAGAAAAGATACTATTCATAGATGCTTGTCTCCAGGAAAGTGATGTAAACGTTTAAATCATATCGATAAATATCTGCTCAAGGTCTTCGCCGCTATAAGATTTCTCAAGGTCCTCAACTGTTCCCTGATAGAGGTCTTTGCCATGGTTAATGATAAGGATTCTGTCACAAAGCTTCTCGGCTACTTCAAGAACGTGAGTTGAGAAGAGGACACAGTTACCTTCATCAGCATGAGCACGCATCATACTTTTAAGCTCAAATGCTGCACCAGGATCAAGACCTGTCATAGGCTCGTCTAATATCCATGCAGGTGGATTATGTATAAGAGCAGCTATAATCATAAGTTTCTGTCTCATACCATGTGAATATTCCTTCATAGAGGTATTAAGGGCGTCTTTGATACCGAATTTCTCAGCAAGACTTTCTATACGAGATTGTCTGATATCAGCAGGTACCTTATAAATATCAGCTATAAAGTTTATGTATTCTATGCCTTTGAGGCTAATAAGTATATCAGGGTTATCTGCCACATAAGCAAGACTCTGCTTAGCTTCTAAAGGGCTTTTATTAATGTCAAAACCATTAATAGTTATAGAGCCTTCTACAGGGCGAAGTATGCCAGTAAGCATCTTTATTACAGTGGTTTTACCTGCACCATTAGGGCCGACAAATCCAAGTATTTCACCCTTCTTTACATTAAATGAAAGATTATCAACTGATTTGAAGTCACCGCCGTATATCATTGTAAGATTGTTAGCTTTAATCATGTTTTGTTCCTTTCTTTATAACTAATAAATCTTGGTGTTACCCATCTCAAGATAGTCGCTATATTCCGGTAGATTTCTTCTAAGTAAGAAACGCTTTCTTCTAAGAGCAAATAGTACAGCTTGAACGGCTGCCAGTATTAATGACAGGAAAAGGATTTTCAGCGTAAGCGTTCCAATAGGTTCAAGCATATTATGACGATAGAAGAATTCGGCATTTTCCAGTCCAAATGGTAATAAAATCGCGCCTATGATTGCTTTTATAATAGAAGGTATATACACCTGAAATCTTCGGTTAGAAAACTTTTCATTTAATATTTTCCTTTCGCCAAACAAAACATATCTTAATGCATCATAGCCGATAGAGGCGATAGCGCCAAATAAGTATGTACCCATACTTGAAGCTGTATTCCCTATTAAAGGTGACAATGAAAAAATGGTAAATAACAGGCCTATGGTAAACAGCAAAGTTGCTAGACTGTATAAACACACGTCAATACTAAAAAGTTTTTTAGAAATTAGTATTTCACCATCTGTCTTTCCGGTTTGTCCGTTAACATATATGTAGTGTCTTCTTCCTTTATATCTGTATGAACAAATCCATATTGGAAGAAGGGCATAGACCATATTTGACGGGCAGGCTTTAGCGTATGAAGTTGCTACACTTTCAAGTTTTACATAATCAAATGCCATGGATTCCAAGTGATACCTAACCTGTTTTAGGCCATAATCACAGGCAAGACGCTTGGCTTGTGGAACCATATCGCTCTGACTAAATTCTGTTTTTTCAGCATTGTGACCTGAGAGATAAACTGGGTTAAATTCTTCAAGGTCTTTATAATTAAAGGGTTCAACGCCCCTAAATCTATTAGCAGAAAAATGAGTGGATGAGTTAACCGGAAGACGCAAAAATGTCGATTTAAGCGTCTTTTCAGAAAAGATTCTGTTAACATCATCCTTGCCGTTATTGCCATATAGTGGTGAATAGTTTTCAGGTTTTCTTCTTCCGCTGGAATAAGCAACAGTACCTGACATGTGGGCAATAACATCTACATCGCAAAGCCATACAGGAAGATAGAAGCTTCTAAATTCCAGTTTGATACTATTAGGATTATATTGTGGCATACTTTCATGGTTTATCCACCAGTTTATAACTTTTGTTTTTGCCTCGTCCTGAGTAAGCTTACAAGGAATAATATATTCTGGTGATAGCTCTCCCTTGGCTGTACCAAACTCAATCATCTCGGCGCCGCAATATGAACATATATGCTTGGCGCTGGAACGGTCAGTTAGCATGTTACATCCACAACTAGGACAGGTGAATTCACTTATTCCTTCTTCAAGTTGTCTTACTCCCTCATAGGTAATGTCATCTGTGTTGTATTCATCAGCATCTATTTCTGCACCGCAGGTAGTACAAACCAGGCATTGTTTTTCCAGTGAATATGTCATCTGGTCACCACAGCTTGGACATTTGAATATACAGATCATTTAAATTGTTGCCTTTCATACTTTTTTTATGTAACAATCTATGATATAAATCATATTTACTACATGAATATATTGTATCAAAATAGACTTATACATAAAATCGAACTTTCGTAACTTTTCGTGATATAATTATGTAGATTTAGTGAACATTAAAAGGTTCAATATAGAATAAAAGGGAAAACAAGATGAGCTTTGAAGATAAGATAGACGTAGTAAGAAAAAAGAAGGTTTGGTTTGCTCAGTTTAGGTATCCAACTCCAGACGCATTAGAGTACTTTTTAGAGGAAAATGCCGCAGAGGGCTACAGCCTTAATCCTATTGGTGAAACTGGTATGTTTTACTATGAATTTACTGAAGCAAAATCAGGCAAGTGCAAGTTTTTAGTAGACAGATCAGATCTTTCAAAGGCATTCTACGTAGAAACTATGATAAATGAAGACTGGGAACTTATGGGACAAAGCCTTAACTGCTATGTGTGGCGTAAGTATTATGAGGGTGAAAGACCTGCTGATATGAATGACAAGGTGTGTCTTACCAAACACGGACGTAATACTTTTATAGGTTTCTTGATTGCAGCCCTCTTTTGCTTGGCTGCAGTTGCAGGCCTGGGTATTGGTACCTACATAGAAAGAAAGGTAAATGGTAAGTTCTTGGTTCACCATTACCTATATATGGCGGAAGCCTTGGTAATACTACTATTAGGACTCTATTTTATTAAAACATCTATTAAGTGTTTTAAATATTGGAGGAAAATGAAGAAGGGCTATTGATATTATATATAGCCTATTGTATTATCATAAATGTTGAACAATAATTATTATTAATATTTAGCTATTTTTTATGAGAGGATATTAATTATGAAGAAATTAGAGATTGTAACTAGACCTGAAAAATTAGAGGATCTTAGAAAGATTCTAGAGCAGTTCGGTGTTACAGGTCTTAATATATTCCGTATGGAAGGCTATGGTAACCAGAAGGGTTATTATGAAGGCTACGAAGAAGGCAAGGGTATCACTCTTCTTCCTATGATAAAGGTTGAAACAGTTGTTGATGCTAGTATCGCTGGTACTCTTATTGAAAAGATATCTAAGGGTATTCGTACAGGCAACTATGGTGATGGCAAGATCTTTGTTTATGATGTAGATGATGCTATCAGAATCCGTACAGGAGAGCGTGGTAAGGGAGCTTTATAATTCCCTAGCTATCGCTTTTAATATAGTTATTCTTAAAGAGGCTTATTTAGCCTCTTTTTTTTTATGCGCAAGGGCTTGCAAGGAATAATCCCGGCTGAAGCCGGGCAAGCCCTGCGCTGCGAGTAGGTTGGACAAATCCAACCTACTCGATTTTACAGGCTGCCTGGTAGGGATTGGGCCTGCCCATCGGGGGACTTTTGTACTTCGGCTTGTCCATATGCCCCCGAGAACAGGCACCAACCCCTGCCCGGCAGCTTCTACTGCAATTCGTATAATTGAATCCCAATTTTATTAAAATATTCGTTTTTGGCTTTTTGATAGGAGATGAATTCACTGAGATAGCTTTTTTTTGCGCTA